>Ga0310121_10002158_pt1 | contig 19150 bp, 18 predicted proteins | sample CB27_Tmax_986_MG_FD_203504 | JGI IMG/M metagenome (GOLD analysis project Ga0310121, IMG submission 203504) | Marine microbial communities from Western Arctic Ocean, Canada - CB27_Tmax_986 | ecosystem: Environmental > Aquatic > Marine > Oceanic | place: Canada: Western Arctic Ocean | collected...
GCGTGTTCCAGGTCTTCAGTGGCGTGACGGCCGTGTTCCAGGATATGACAATTCAGAACGGAACCACGTTCGATAACGGAACCACGACCGCCACCGCGCTAGGTGGGGGAATTCTCAGCACTTCTGCCAACATCACCCTCGACAACGTGCTTCTGAAAAACAATTCGGCAAACGGTACGTTTCCGGGAGTCTAAACCGGTTTGCCGGGGACCAATGTGCGGGGAGGTTGAATTCATAGTACCGGCACGTCGACCATTGCTATCCAGAATGGCTCAATCATTCGCTCCAACCAGGTCAGCGGTGGGCAGGCGGGCACCGGGACAACCAGCGGTAACGGTGGACAGGGCGGCGTTGGTCAGGGTGGCGGCGTCTACACGGACGGAGGAACGCTCACGATTACCGACAGCACCCTCGAATCGAACAAAGCATTCGGTGGACAGGGTGGCGCTGCGAGTTTCAGCATCATTCCGGTCACCAGCGGCGGAAACGGTGGAGTCGGCGAAGGTGCCGGCGTTTACGCGTCCAGTGTCGATTTGACGATCACCAATTCGACCTTCGTCTTCAACCATGCCGAAGGTGGGTCAGGGGGCGGCGGCGACGTGAACGGATTGGCGGGAGCCGGCGGTGATGCGTCAGGTGGCGCGGTCTACGCCACGGGCGGTTTGCTGGCTGTCACGTACAACCCCAGCTTCAACAGCGATGCCGCTGTAAGGAAATTCGAGCAGAACACCACAAAAGGCGGCGGCGGCAGCGGTGCCAATGCTGGAACCAGCGCGACAGGCGCCGTGTCTGCGGGCGTCGGCGGCGGGGGCGGTAGCGCGCGCGGTGGTGGATTGTATGTGGATGTCCCAACTGGTGGTTCCACACCAACCATTACCGACACATCCACCAATTCCAACGCCACGTTCGAGGCTAACGGGGCAACCGGCTGCTCAGGTGGCGGTGGCGGCGCCGGACTGCGGAATCTCTCAATGCCGGCAACGGGGGTATTTCCGGCGATGCCGAGGGCGGCGGAATCTATCTCGCGAATTCACTGGCGACCGATTTCAACCTGCAGTTTGTGAAGTTCACCGGCAACGTTGCGTCGGGCGGCAACGGCGGTCCCGGTGGTGTTGGCGGTCCATCGCCCACTTCCGGTTCGACCGGAGGACTCGGTGGAAGCGGCAACACGGGTGGACACGCAAAAGGTGGCGGCTTTTATGCGTCCAGCGGTACGAACACAACTGCATCCACTGCGGAATTCAAAGGGAACGAAGCCTTTGGCGGTGGCGGTGGTGGCGGTGGGTTCTTCGCCGGGCTTCCGGGCGGGCACGGGGGGAACGGCGGTAGTGGAGGTGTGACAGGTGAAGCCCTTGGTGGTGCGCTTTACGCGGATGGCGCCGTAGTCACGCTTACAAATTCCGTTTTCAGTGATGTCACCGTGCCGTCGGCGGAAACGGCGGCGGCGGCGGTAGCGGCGGATTCGGTGGTCCTGCAGACGCCGGTCAGACGCCCGGCAATGGCGGCAATTTCACAAGCGGTGGGCAAGCCAAAGGTGGCGCTATTTATACCACCGGTGGCGCCAACGTCACGCTGGATAATAGTCAGATCACGAACAGTCGAGCGGATGGTGGCCCCGGTAATGCCGGTGGAAGTGGTGCCCTTGGCGGTGTGGCCGGCACGGTGGCGGGACTCACCGGAGCAGGCGGGAATGGGTCCAGTGGCGAAAACGGCCTTGGCGGCGGCCTGTACGTTTCGAATTCAACGGTTGACATCATAAATGGCAGTTCCGTTACCAATAACCAGGCGAACGGCGGACAGGCCGGTACCGGAGGCACAGGTTCTCCCAACGGGTCCCATGGTTCAATCAGTGGCAGCGGCCACGGTGGCGGAATCTACCAGGCTGGTGGCGGTTCACCGATCACGACGATCACCGGTGGCACTCTTTCCAGCAATTCGGCCAACGGTGCCATTGGGCTGAATGGCCAGAACGGCGCGAGCGGCGCGACCAGCGGTTCGCCTGGGCCCGATGGAGTGAATGGCGGCGAGGCGCGGGGCGGTGCGATCTACACGACAAGCGGAACCGTCAACGTCACGAACTCCACGCTCGAGTCGAATAGCGCTAGCGGCGGCCTGGGAGGGAGCGGCGGAACCGGAGGTATCAGTTTCGGCACAGTAGGCGCCGGCGGCAACGGTGGAAACGGCGGCATGGCTCTTGGCGGTGGACTGGGGGTCGGCACGACAGCGGTGGCAGTCAACATCACGAGTACCGTGGTGCGTTCGAACTCGATGACTGGGGGCAACGGAGGGAGCGGCGGATCCGCGGGAACTCCGAGCGGCGCCGGTCAGGGCGGTAACGGCGGTACGGGCGGACTGGGCGCGTTCGCGTCCGGCGGCGAACTGTATGCCGACAACGGAAGTGTCACGATTTCCGGTTCGACGTTTGATTTGAACACATCGACTGGCGGTACCGGCGGCAACGGTGGACAGGGCGGCGACAGCCTCGAAACCGGCGGCAACGGCGGTGCAGGAGGGAACTCGGACGGTGCTGACGGTGGCGGCATCGGTGCCGGAGGAAACGCCAATTTGACAGTTTCGGATTCGACGATTGCGACAAACACAGTCGCCGGTGCCAATGGAGGCACGGGCCGGGCGGAGCCGGAGGCGACGCCGGGAACGTCACGGCAAGTACCGGAGGTGTTGGCGGCAATGGCGGTACAGGTGGACTGGGCGGCGAAGGGGCCGGCGGTGGTCTGCTGGCTGAAAGTACCGGCATGTTAACAATTTCTAATTCGACCGTTTCCGGTAACAATGCGACCAGCGGCAATGGCGGTAGCGGTGGTAACGGCGGCGACGCATTCGCCACGGAAGGTGTCGGCGCAAACGGAGGTGACGGCGGCGAGAGTGGCGGCGGGGGACTGGATGTTGATGGCGGCCTGACGCCAAGCGGACTGGCCAGCGACGGTGAGGTGGAGGACTACGAGGTCACGATCGAGACGGTGCGGCAGTTTTTAGTCAACACGACAGGCGACGGTGGCGACGCGGTACCGGGCGATGGTATCTGTAACAACGGTTCGGGCGATTGCACACTGCGAGCGGCTCTGGATGAGACAAACGCTTTAGCCAATCTCGCCGCCGGCGTGCCCGATATCATCGAGTTTAGTATTCCCGGTGCCGGTCCACACACGATTCAGCCGGGAAGCCCGCTGCCTACGATCACCGATCCAGTTGTGATCGACGGCACCACCGAGCCCGATTACGCCGGCACACCAGTCGTAGAGCTTGACGGTAGCCTCGCCGGTGCGGGGGCCCACGGCCTGCTGGGCTCCGCCGGGGGGAGCGCGGTCCGCGGCTTGGCGATCAACCGTTTTGTGGGCGACGCAGTCAAGATCAACCTCGCGGGGGGCAACCTGATCGAGGACAACGCCCTGGGGACCGACCCCGCCGGGACGCTCGACCTGGGAAATTCTGGCAACGGCGTCACGATCAGCGGTGGGTCTCACGCAAACGTCGTCCGCGACAACCTGATCTCGGGCAACAACGGCAGCGGCGTTGTTGTGGTCAGTGTGAATGACACTCTCGTGCAGGAAAACCTTATCGGGACCAGTCTCGCGGGGAGCGCCGCATTGGCCAACAGCGGGATCGGCGTCTTCGTTAGCGGTGGGTCGAACACGAAGATCGGGAGCGGCGCGGGGAACGTGATCTCGGGCAACTCGGCCACCGGCATCTCGACCAGTAACACAACCGGGACCCTACTCCTACGAAATCTCGTCGGGACCGATATTTCGGGTGCGGCGGCGATCCCCAACGGATCGGTGGGCGTGTTCATCTCCGGCGGCACGGGGACCGTGATCGGCGGCCTCGCCGCCGCGACGGGGAACGTGATCTCAGGCAACACGTTTACCGGTATGACAATCAACAGCGCGGCGAATACGATCGTCCAGCAGAACTTCGTCGGGACGGACATCACAGGCGGTGCGGCGGTGCCCAACAGCGCGGCCGGGATGCTGATCAACAGCGGCTCAGAAAATCTTCTCAGGGACAACGTGATTTCGGGCAATGCTTCCAGCGGCGTGGTGGTCGTCAACGAGACCAATCTGATGGTCCTGGGGAACCGGCTGGGGACGGACGCAGCGGGCACGACCGCGGTGTCAAACAACGTGCTGGGGCTGTTCGTTGGGGGCGGTGCGAACAACACGATCGGAGGCTCTGGGCCTGGAGATGGAAACGTCATGTCGGGCAACCTCGCCAGCGGGGTGGCCCTGAGCAACGCCACGTCGATCACCTTCCTGGGCAACCGGATCGGGACCGACATCACGGGCGCCGCGTCATTGGGCAACGGCTCGGTGGGGTTCTTCATCTCGGGCGGCTCGAACGTCACCGTGGGAGGCTCCGGCGTCGGGGAGGGAAACGTGGTTGCCGACAGCACATTCACCGGGATCACACTGATCAACGCCAGCACAGCCACGTTCCAGGGCAACCGGATCGGGACCGATCTCAGCGGCGGCATGGCGATTCCCAACGCGGGCACGGGGCTTTTCGTGTTCAATAGCACGGGCGTCACGGTCGGAGGCACGGCTGCGGGTGCGGGAAACGTCATCTCAGGGCGACGGGGCGGCCACGACCGTGAGGGCGGACCAGCTCGACGCGACGCTCGATGCGGCGATCGGCTATTGGAAGGCCGCCAGTCTCGACACCGGTCGAGTGGCGGCGCTCCACGAGATCGACGTCTCGATCGTCGACCTCGACGGCGTCTACCTCGGCCTGGCGACGACGACCTCGATCACGATCGACCTCAACGGGGCCGGCCACGGGTGGTTTGTCGACGACACACCAGAGGATGACGAGGACGTTGCCGCGTCCGAGCAGCTCGACTTGCTGACCGTCGTGATGCACGAACTGGGCCATATCCTCGGTCTGGAAGATGTTTATGACGACCAATTCGCCGACGATTTGATGTGCGGTTGGCTCGGCAGCGGTGTCCGCCGGTTACCGACACCGGACGACGTCGACGCGGTTCTGGCGGCATTTGGCGCCTCGTAAGGTGCATGCCGTGTACTTCGGAAAACCCTCACCCGGCGTTGGCCTGTCTTGTCTGACTACGCGGCGGCGCGGGATGGCACTGATTGGTTAAAACGATTGCTAATCATGTCGTTTTTTCCGCAGAGCACCAGACCATGTGATTCGATCTCGCGATTTTCACGAAGTTGAACAATCCGATCAGTCCCTTCAATTGCGTAAAAACTATTGTAGCCCAAATCGCGCAAGTAGTTGATGAGATCGTCGACAGTGTAATCAAAGGCAGCGCTGGTCTCATGGTTCAGTTCGACCATCACTATCGGCGCGTCGACGGATCCGAGATACTCGCCGGCGCCACGGAATACACTTAACTCAGATCCTTCCACATCGCATTTCAAGAAATCAACACGCGAAACATCGGCATTTTTTAGGTATGCGTTCAAGTTTGTCAGTGGCACGTCACACGCGGCAAAAGCGTTTTGGTCCAGCGGCAATAGAGAGGACCGCGAATGTGACAAATTGTCAAACACGTGAATCCTCACGGTTCCATCGCGGACGCCCAGAGCCGATTGTACAGTTGTCACTCGTTCTCGATAACCGTTAATGTCCACATGTTCAACCAGACGCTGATAGGTCAGTGGGACTGGTTCGAATGCGTGGACGCGGCCTTCGTCGCCAACAAGTTGCGCGGACAACGTCGAGTACCAACCATAGTTGGCACCCGCATCGACGACTGTATCTCCGGGACGCAGCAGCCGCCGAACGATGGATGACGCCTCCGGCTCGAATTCGGATCCGATATAGATAGGCCAGTAAATGTAATCCGGACCGATGTGTATCCTTCGGCCATCTTTGACTTGAACGATCCTGTCCGGAATACTACGTGCACTACCGCCAAAGTACTCACGTACCCATAAACGAAAATCAGAACTGGTATGTCGCTTGACAAACACGTCGATGCCAGGCGGTACAAACTTTAGTAATTTCCACCCGAGTTTCATTTTCTAATCCTTTGTGAGGCGTCTGAACAATTAGTAAGAAGAGTTGGCCATCCATCAAGCATCAGCGTGACGCTCGTCGATCCCATATCGGTTCGACGCGTCAGGGGATCATGCTCAGACGAAGAAGGGATCAACAATATCACAATTTCTCCTGCGACAGGCATATTTGGTCAACGTTTTCGGGTGATCAGCCAGATAGCCAAAAGACCCCAAAACGTCAGTGCCTCTTCAGAATACATTAAGCGTATGTTGTTGGCAGGGATGTAATAGAACAAGAGCAAGATCTGGGCAACGAATCCGGCGGCAAATGGATTTTGACCGAGAAGCGTATCGCTCCAGGCGCGTGCAAACAGGAACGCCATCAAGCCCATGAATAAAATAGCGCCAGGAAACGTGAGATCAGACGCAAGCCATGGGTATATCGTATGCCAGTAGTAGGCTACTTCGTAACCTGTTGCGTATTCGAGTCGAACCGGGTAGCAGCGGTTCCAAAAGAAATCAGGGTCAGACATCCATCTGCCCACGTATCGCATCCAAACTTGTGAGTGCCCACAGCCATAGCACAACTCGAACGGCAAATCTAGGCATTCAGACAGCCCGAAATAGCCTTGCGACCAATATCTTGTTATCGTGTAGACGGTGTATTCAATCGAAGCTGGAAGCTTTACTCCGTAGTTGGGTTCTGCCCATCCTGTTGTCCATGGAGGATACTCGTTGCCAGCCAGTCCGTATCGTGATTGTCTTGAATGCGTAAAATACAATATTCCGGTACATACGATCGAAACCGTTACTAGTCCCAAGGCGAATTGTTGCATCAGCGTTAGGGATGTTCGACGATGTGTGTGGCCGGTCACCATCGACTGGGTCGGATTCGCAGTCTGAAGACTTTGTTGTGAAGAGGCGATCGGCTGGTCGAGATTCGCAGGCCGCAGATTGTGTTGTGAGGAAGCGATGTTCATCCGAACCCAAATTAACCACGGGATTATTAGCACAAGATCGAACAATCCCTTGGCGGCACCGGCAAGCAACGGTTCGATGATGATTCCAAGGACCGCAATCTGCCACAACAGTCGCCACGTGCGGGTCATACGATTCGAGTAAACGATCCCAACAGGTACAAGCAAGGCCAGGAACGGTCCAAACAATCCTCGCAACAGAGAAATCGTTGAAACCGATTCTCTATTTGCCAGTTCGCGTACTCTGGCCGCATATGCGGCTCCAGGGTCAGTCAGGGCATCAACTAGGGAAAGCTCGGCGTAGTTGCGGAAATGGATTGTCGGGGGCAACAACAACAGTGTGACGATTGTTGCAAGTGCCAGAACGGATTTTATCGGGAGTTTTCCGCTGTAGCCACAAGGACGCCTCAAGGCTCCTGCATAGTATCCAACAAAGATAATAATTTGAGCGAACGCCACATAGCCGTAGAGGATCCATGGTGACCGAACAGGGAAATCGACTGGACCGAAAGCAAAGGCGAGGACCGATGCTAGTAGGTAAATCTCAAAAAAGAGAATTGGAAACAATCTTGCTTTCCAAGAAAACCTTCCTTGCGCATCGCGAGAGGGGTCGATACGCTGCCTACCCTTCAGCGCGTGGCCGTGATTGGCCGAGGGTATGCGCCGTCGGGAACGCGGAAACGGAAGATCTTGTCGGTTAGGCCGCAATGTCTGGGCAAGTGATTTCATCACGTTCCCTCCGTTCGAATTCGTGCTGTGCAGGCTTGCGGCCAATTTCTCTGACATCCTTAGCAGGGAAGAGTCCGCTCGCGTATAGTGCGAAACAGTAGATCGCCGCCAGGACCGCTCCCATAACCAAAATGACGATTGCCGCCTCGAGTCGATTGCTGGGTAGGACGGGAAACATTGTCGTGACACACCAGCCGATGACTGAAAGCGTTAAAGTGACCACGAATAATCCAACCGTTCGCGTGGCCGTATGTCGTGGCAAGCTCACTGATCGGTGCAGCAGCAGCATGAAAAATACGGCTCCGACGCACCAACTTAAGGTACTGGAAGTGACTGATCCCACAGGGCCTAACGCTCGAATAAGAATTGGTTTGGAAATAACCACCAGCGCCAAGGTAACGAGCGTGTAGGTGGTTTCTAGGCCAGGGCGACCAATGCCTTTCACTAGCGCGACGCCGGCGCCTGCAAACATGATGGCAGATGTCGCTGCGAAGACGAGTAGCGCCAGAAAGACGTGCGCACCACGTTGATCCTCGCCAAGCCAGAGGACAAAAATTGGCGTACGTAATGTAACAAGCAAGAATCCAGCCAGGCCAACAACGCTTCCCATAATCATTGAGATTCGGCTGTAAAGGATTCGTATGGCCGTCCAGTCGTTGTTGCTATGAAGAGAGCCAACCATCGATGTAAATGGAATGAATATGACAGCAAAGACCTGCGTCACCAGCATGGTCAGACGTTGGGCCATAGCGAATTCTCCGGTGATCGTTGGTGATCCCAGCGACGACAGCAAGACCTTATCCAACTGATCACGAAAGATGAACGTTAGATTGCTTACGAGCAGTAATGCTGCAAATGGGCCCAATAAATTAATTTCATCACGACGAGGCCAAGTTGGCATCAATGGAGGTCGCCCTACCAGCAAGCTGGCAAAATAATAGCTAATGCACAGCACACCGAGAAATCCCACCAAATACCCGGTAAGTAATCCGGCAAGGCCAAACCCGTATCGAATCAAGACAATCGACGTGACGCAATTTGCGACAAGACCAAGTGATTGGATTACAGATGCAAGCCCGGCACGTTGGCAGCCCGTAATAACGGATAGAAAAACTTGATTCACGCAACTCAGCAACATTACAGCACCGAGTATCGGCAGAACATGCGTTCCGTCCTCCATCCAACGTTTGGGCGTCTGCAGGTGACTCAAAATGTCGCCGCGATAAAAGACGAGCGGAACGAGACAAGTGACGGTCAGGAGAATCGCGATTCCTATTCCCAAGCGCACGGCCCGATAGATTTCTTCCGTTTGCCCATCGCCGAAACTATTGGAGATACGCCAGATGAGTGTCCCGGAGATCGTCGTATGGAAAACGATCGACATGCCGGCGACAGCGAGCATCGACTCCCAGACTCCGTATGCCTCGTTACCCAAGCAGCCAATGATGACGGGAACGGTAATCACCATTGCCGCCATACCTGCAAAGCGTGATCCAATCATGATCATGCTATTGCGCATCAAACGAGATGTCAGTTGGCCTGTTGATGCTGTGACATCACATCGACTCGGCTGTCGGAATCCGTTCAATCTGGTTCGTCTCCATCATGTCCGCGCGGTCGGTTCAAAGGGTTCTCATCCAGGCCGGACATTCGACTCGCAGCGCGTGGAATGCTCTACGTTTCCACGTTAACACGTGTTGATTTGCGGTGTTGGCTTTTGAATATATGGGGTTGCGGGATCTGATGTGACGTACGCTTGAAACGTGCTTCGTGCGAGAGGATTGCGCGAACCAGATCCGTCCGTAGAATCCTCTGCTGATGTTCCTGCTCCACATTTTCACGAGCCCATCGATGGCCGTTCTGACCGCAAACGCGCCACTTGGGGTCGTCTGTCAAGAACGTCGCAAGCGTTGCGGTCAGTCGCTCTTGATTTGTTTCATGGATCGTGACACCGGCGCCGGTCGTGCTGATTAGACGAATCGAGGCGAGCTCTTCCGGACCAAACGCCAAGACACACCGACCGGCCATCAAGTACTGACTAATTTTGGTAGAGAGAGAATACTTGGTAATCGCCTTCATCGCAGGATCAAATGATTCGGCATGTACGAGGATGTCAGCACCGTGAAAAATCCGCGGAAGTTCCTTCAGAGGTACCCATTTGTAGAGCGCCGTGATCGAACCAGTTTCTAGCGCGGCCCGATACGACTCCAACTCTTCGGAAGGGGCGTAGATCGAGAATTGAGTTTTGATGCCCTGCTTTTCCAGCGATTCGAGGGACGTTGTTAACTGTTTTAGCGCCTTCCAACGGCCGAGTCTCAGATTGCCAGCATAGACTATGCGTACCACTCCGTCCGATTCACGTTGTGATTGGTCATACGCGTTAGCGTCGATCAAAGTAGTGTACCAAGTCCAATCCTTGCCGTAGCGAATGCCAAACTCGTCAGCCATTCCTGAGCAAATTGCAGCAACACCTGACGCGTATTTCACCATCCTCCGGAACCAACGTTCCGACGTGGCCTGCAAGAAGTATCGTGAGATCATATTGTCATAGGGTGACGTGGCATAGTCGTCCACAACGTGGAAGAAAACCGGGACGTTAAGCTGGCTGCAGGCAAGATACGTGATCTTTGTTAGGCAGTAATTTCCAACCACGACGTAGACGATATCTGGCTGTAGTTCCTTTAGTTGACGTCGCAAGGTGGAACCAATCCACGAGTTTGCACACCATACTTCCTGGCTGGTCCTCAGCGCATTATGTATCGTGCGGAATCGTTTTAGTGAATGCGCCAAGCGATGCCCTCGCTGAGGTGCGGGGTTCTTCGATCGATCGATTATGGACACATCGTCAACGTTAGAACTTAAGTCGAGAGCGTCGGCGAAGCGATGCGTTCGCCCCCAGAGGTCGATCATTCGCGTAGTTCTGCAAAATTCCAAGTCCGGCTCGAACCTTGCCACGGCAGGCAAATAGATCTGTGACAGGTAATCCTTCGGCCAATCGCGGAACAATGATCGCAGCATAATACCTGTGGCATTTTGTTCGACCATCGGGGTCGGTGAAAGCACCGTCACTTTCGGGTAATGTGCAGTCAATGCTAGGTTACCTTTCCAGCGGTATCGAAATATTTCAGACGGAGGAGTACTATGCAGCGGCCTTGTTATCGCCTTAAGGCATCTTGGGTTTGTGATGATCTTGTTGACTCGCTTTGTCAACAATTGGGCGTTGTTGGTGACGAAGAAAGGCCTCCGTGGGCCAGCGAATTCGCAACACACGCGATAGCGTACACACAATCACCAAGAGATCTTGGCTGGCGGATGCGTTCTGAGCATATGCCAGATTGCAGCGGATTTTGGCCGGCATGATGTGGTTGACGTAATGCTGTTCGACATCGTCGGTTTCAGTCAGAATTCTCTCTTCATCGAAGTACTGAAGCGATGCGGGATCGGTTATTCCTGGTCTCAGCTGAAGTACCTGGCGTTGTTCCGCGTCATATAGTCGGGTGTATTGCTCAACTTCAGGTCGAGGCCCAACCAGACTCATCTCTCCGCTGATCACATTCCAAAGCTGCGGAAGTTCATCCGTTTTCGTCTGGCGCAAAAGCCGGCCAATTGGGGTTATGCGCGGATCACCAGCCCAGGTGACGGCAGGGCCCATCGATTCGGCGTGTAGCGTCATCGTACGAAATTTGGCCATATGGAAGGGTTTTTCATTGAGACCTACTCGCTCGTGAAAAAAGAAAACCGGCCCGCGATCACTCAGCTTGATCGCCGCGGCGATAGCGCACATGAGCGGGCCCATTAGAATTAGTCCCGTGGTTGAAATTATGAGATCGAAAAACCTTTTCATTCGGTCCTCGGTAGCATATTCATATCAAGCGGCCGCACGTCTTCTTTTCAGACAGACGATGTCATCAACCGCTTCAATAACGCGTCCGACTTCGTCATCACTCATTTTTGCGTTCAACGGCAAACTCAAAATTCGCTCGTAACTCCCATGGGCTTTGGGAAAATCAAGCGGCTTGTATCCGTACTTTCGTGCGTAGTACGAGTGCAGATGAATGGGAATGAAATGGACTGACGTGCCGATTTTTCGCTGTGTTAGTTCATTTATGAATTGATCTCGGCCAATCGTAAGGTAATTCGTATTCAGCCTCAGACAAAACAGGTGCCACGCATGCTTGACGTTGGTCCGAATCACCGGTAATTCAATTTCACCCATGTGATTGAATGCATCGAGGTACATGTGGTAGATCTGCTGGCGTCGCGCTTGGATTTTCTCGAACTTTTTCAGTTGCCAAATTCCGATCGCCGCCTGGATGTCCGTCATGTTGTATTTGAAACCAGGTTGCGCAACGTCGTATCGCCATGATCCTCCCTCTTCGTACCGTTGCCACGCCTGACGGCTGAGACCGTGAAGACTCATTATTCGCGCTTTGTCCAAAAATTCCGGATTGCCGGTCAACATGCCTCCTTCGCCCGTTGTGAGATTCTTCGTCGCATAAAAACTGAATGCGGTGGGATTGCCTTCTCCTCCAATGGGCACTCCCTTGTAACTCGCACCGAGTGCGTGAGCAGCGTCTTCAATCAGGTCCAACCGATGTTGATCGGCAATCGCCTTGATCGTGTCGAGTTCAACGGGATGTCCGGCAAAATGGACCGCGATGATGGCGCGCGTTTGAGGTGTGATCGCTTTTTCGATTTGTTCTTCGGAAATGTTTAGAGTATCTGAAGCCACGTCGACCAAGACAGGCGTTGCCCCCACATGCTCAATAACGTTTATCGACGCGGCAAATGTCAAAGGCGTCGTGATGACTTCATCCCCTTGGCCTATGCCCAATGTTAACAGGGTGGTATGTAGGGCGGCTGTACACGAGTTGAGTCCTAACGCACCCGGTGCGCGAACATAATCCTGAAAGTCCTGCTCAAACCGTCGTGTCTTAGGGCCCGCGGTGATCCAGTCTGATCGCAGGGTCGCGACGACCTCTGCAATCTCAGCTTCACCGATCAACGGCGGAGAGAATTTCACGAAGGAAGTTTCACCTGGTGTCATCAGTTTTGTCCTTACGCTCTTGATTTCCAGGTGCGACCTGCGCGGCTAGTCCTCGAGAGAGGTGGTTTTCGTCATCACCCTGTTACTGCGTTGCACGTTTTACGTGATGAAAGAGCATCGCTTTTGAAAAGGTTTCTCGGCAACAAGTTTTCCTCGTCAACACTTCCGTATGTGAATTACGCGGCGACATGGTCAACGGACATGGAAAGCTTATCCTCCGCGCGACCGACGGCTCCTAGCTGATCAATCAAATTTTTCCAGGAATTAAGAGTCCTCTCACGGCCACACAAGATCTCGCACTGCTTTTTGATTTTCTGCCGATGGTCCCTGCTCTTCCCTGATAGCCACTTTGATTTTACTTCGATAAGTGTTCTGGCGATTGCCTCCGGATCATCACTCTGAGGGACGTAGCCGAATTCGTTCTCGATCAGAAATTGTGCCAAATCGCTGCTTCGCTCGACGACGCACAATACCGGACAGCCGGCCGACAAATACGTTATGGTCTTGCTTGGAAACGCGACGCGATGTATGCCGGGCAACAGGCTCACGATGCCCAGGTCAGCCGCTTGCATTGCGGCTTCCGCCACGGCGACTGTTTGATGGGGCAAAAAGAATACCGTCTTGTCTAGCAACTCGCCCGCACGGCTACGCAAATCATTCTTGGAAGCGCCTTCACCCATGAAGATAAATTGGATGCTTGTATCCTCAGCGAGAAGATGAGCGGCATCCACTATCCGCTCCAACCCCTGAAAAACACCGTGGTTTCCCGCGAATAGAACCTGAAAATTCCGATCGTCATGCCGTTGGCAAAATGGCGAGGGAAGGCCTGACTGGCTGGGTTCTCGAAAGCTGGGCAAGGCAAAATTGTTGATGATTGCAATTTTGTCCCTGGGAACCCCTCGATCCTCCAGAGCCTCCCTCATATCCGAGGAAAGGACGACCGATTTGACCGACTTTGCACAGCTAAGGGCGTCGGCCCGAAGCAATCGATGGTAGAGCCAACGGTTTGGCAATTGGCCGGCCAATCTGATGCTTTCGGGGTGCAAATCCTGGCAGTGATAGATGTAGGGCGTACCGGTCAGCCATCGCAACGTACGGAGGCAGACTCCGCTCAAGACGGGTGGGTAGGAGCTGCCTAGAATCAAATCATAGTGGCCGGACCGAAAAACGTAGAGAATGGCTCTTAACCAAAAGATGACGTGAATCGCCATGCGGAGGACTTTCCAGGTCTTTTGTTCACGCGGCAACGCTATTCGACGAATCTCTACGCCTTCAAGGAATTCGTATTTAGATTGCTTGCCGTGTTGAATGTCATTGTAACTCGGCTGTGCCGAATAGACGGAGACTTCGTGCCCCTGAGCTGCAAGGTGGCCTAGGATTGCCCGCAAGAGGCTGGCGTAGGGAGTCGTGTCGGGCCAATAGTGACGGTAGACCGCCAAGATCTTCATATCAATGTCTCTCAACCAACGTTGCGCCTGAAGACTCGTCAATCCGCACCGCTAGGCCGCGATGATTCCTTCCCAGATATGTCCGAGCTTTGTGGTACCTAAGAGTAGTTTTAGCACTCGATGGGACGTGTTTCGGACTTCATATTCCCGAGCAATGGGATGCTGCCTGGCATCCTCTCGATGTGACGTGACGAATTCAACGGATTGGAGGACGGTATCAACGTCTAATCCCGTTAAGACGATATGACCGGAATCCATCGCTTCCGGGCGCTCCATCGCAGTTCGCATCGTGATCGCTGGAAAGCCGAGAATCGAGCTTTCTTCGCTGATTGTGCCGCTGTCGGACAACGTGCAAAATGCCTCCGTTTGCAAATGAACGTAATCGTGGTAACCGAATGGCTTTAGAAACTGAATATTCGGATGAAATGAAACATCAATTGCTTCCAGGCGCTGTCGAGTCCGCGGGTGCGTACTAACGATCAATGGTAATCCGTATTTTTCACACATACGATGCATGAGTGTCACCAATCCGCGCAGATGATCGGGAATGTCCACATTCTCTGCTCGGTGCATGCTGACCAGGATGAAATTCCTCGACTCCAGCCCTAGCCGATCCAAAATGTCGGACGAAGCGATTCCGTCCCGGTTGGCGTCCAACACCTCGGCCATTGGCGATCCGGTTAGATAAACACGTCGGGGGTGAATGCCCTCGGCAAGCAAATTTCTCCGCGCGTGTTCCGTATAGACCAGATTGAAATCGCTGATGTGGTCGATGATGCGGCGGTTTAGTTCTTCCGGTACGTTAAAATCGAAGCAACGGTTGCCCGCTTCCATGTGGTAGACCGGAATTTTCATTCGTTTGGCAATGATGCCAGCAAAGGCGCTGTTCGTGTCACCCAGTATCAACACCGCGTCAGGACGTTCGGAGATGAGCACCCCTTCGGATTTAGTGAGAACATCTCCAAGAATTGTGCCCAGGGAATCGCGGCGAATCCCCAAGAAATGGTTAGGTTGCCGGACCTTGAGATCCTCGAAGAATATTTCGTTGAGTTCGAAGTCGCTGTTCTGACCGGTGTGGACCAACACATGTTCGACGTGTTTGTCCAGCAAATTCATGACGCATGACAAGCGGATGATTTCGGGACGAGTCCCTAAGATGGTCATGACCTTCAGACGTTGCTCAGCCATCCTAGGCTACCTTTTCGTAAATTGTGTCTGGATCGGCGGCGTCAAAGATCTCGCTGCACCAGAACATGGTTAGCAGTTCTTCGTCACCGACATTTTCGATGCTATGTGAATGCAGCACCGGAATCGAAATGAACTCTGGTTGTTCTCCAGAAACGTAAAACTCTCGGATTTGCCCATGGCCGATGCGCCGCAGTCTTATCACCGCATTGCCTTTCAAAACGCAAAACCATTCGATCTTGCGCGTGTGGTAATGGTTGCCCCGCACGACACCGGGCCTCGTTGTCGAAAAGAAGATCTGTCCGCCATTGTTCAGCTTAATTATCTCAAAAAGACGGCCGCGTTCGTCGGTATGGATGGTGGGCCGGTGACGGTGCGCATCGAGCCGGATGTGCGACAGAAACGTAGCGTAGAGGGACGCGTCCAGTGGATTGGAAATGTCCGGCACCACATTTTTGTGAAAATAAAGATCGTGATATCGAGACAGTCGTTCCAATACCTCACTGACATTTAGTACGGCGGTAAACGGAATGAAAATAAATTGAATTCCATTCGCCGGACGCTGAATGTGCTGCGTTACCGACGTCGCCAAGTCATACACGCTAACAAACTCCACCTCGCGGTCCTCGATTATCTCCGGCGTCTCACCGACTGCTAGTTGGTGACAGAAGGTAGCCACTACGGAATTGTAGAACGGCCTGCAGCCTGGTCCGAATACGTTGGGGATCACCAATACGGTGACCGGAAATCCCAATTCTTTGCCAGCATCAATCAATAGATTTTCTGCGGCCCTCTTTGACTGGCCGTAAGGACTGTTGTTATCGCGCTGGGTGGTTGAAGCGAAGATGACGTGCGGCGATCCACCGCTTTCTCGAATGGCCGAGATTAATTGGGCTGCCAATTGTTTATTTGTTGTGGCAACCTCCTCCTCGCTACCGCGATTCACACCAGCAAAATGAAGAACGACGGACGCTTGAGATATTATCTGTCCAAGCTGACTGCTCGATTGAAAGGTTTCCCGGTCGCAGGGTACCGGCTCAATGCCATCTTCCTGCATCATCTTGCGCAGAAGGTGACCTCCGATAAAACCATCGCTGCCAGTAACGACAATGTTTTTGGTTCTCATGCAGCTAACCTCGGTCCCGCAGCGGCTCCTCCCCAGCCGTCCAATTGCTGTCGTACTTCCGGCAGACTAAGCAGGAGTTGTTCAATTTCGCTGACGTCCAACATTTGTGCATTTGCCGATGTATATCCGTTTTCGAGGAAAACACTCCTGAGATTTCCCTTGGAATAAAACTCCCGGTAGTCGCGATTTAGATGACAGGGAACTCGAAAGTACTCGTCAAATTCCTCGGCCCGTGCGATTTCCTCCGCGGATACCAAGACTTCGTGAAGCTTTTCGCCTTCACGAGTGCCAATCATCTTCATTTGTTCCTTGCCGTTAAACAGGTTCAACAAAGCCTGACCCAGGTCTCCGATGGTTGCCGTCGGTGCCTTGCGGACAAAGAGATCACCCTGTTCGCCATGCTCCATGGCAAACGTCACCAGCTTGACCGCCTCGGCAAGGGGCAATAACAAGCGCGTCATCTTCGGATTCGTGATGGTTAGCGGGCGTCCTTCTTTAATCTGCTGGATGAACAAGGGAATCACCGACCCGCGAGAATAGAGCACGTTGCCGTATCGCACGGCGCACAGGGTGATGTTCGTTTTTGGTGCTTTTGCTCGAGCCATCACCAGCTTTTCCATCAAGGCTTTCGACTGCCCCATGGCATTCACTGGATGAACCGCCTTGTCGGTACTAAGGACGATTAACTTTTGGACCCCTTCTTCTTCGGCGGCATCCAGCACATTATTCGTGCCCAAAACATTTGTCTTTACTGCTTCCATAGGAAAGAATTCACAGGAGGGAACCTGCTTGAGCGCCGCCGCGTGAAACACATAATCGACGCCGCGCATGGCGGCTTTCACCTGTGCTGCGTCGCGGACATCTCCAACGACGAAGGACAGACGTTCGTCGTCATAGGCCAATCGCATGTCATACTGTTTCTTTTCGTCTCGGCTGAGCACTACCACTTCCTTGGGAGCATGTTGGTCCAACACCAAGCGAATGAAATCGTGGCCGAATGACCCTGTGCCACCCGTGACGAGAACCGTTTGGTTTTTTAGCATGTCAGCCTCAAATTAATGGTTGAGCAGTGATACGTCACATAGTTGGAAGTCGGAAACGCGTCAAAGCTTAACCCTGCTTTTCAGCGGCGATATGGGAACGAAATTTGGCGGGAGACTATCCGACCAGTCAAAATACTGCAAGATCATTCGTCACATTCAATTTTCTCTGCCGCGTCGCCTCGACAGTTGACTCTTCGCCGAATTGCCAAGGACCAATGATTCCGTCCATTTTCGTCAAGAGATCATGGACTGCCCGGCTTTCTGAACGCTAGGAAATACCTCACAGTGGTGTTGACTCGGATCGCTGGCACCGGCTAACATCCTCGCCCCTCGCCGATGAAGAGGGCGGTTTTTTACCCCTCTATCCACATGAGGTCTGGAATATGGTGGCTACGGATGAACGAGGACTTGGCAGGCGCATCAAATCGCGGCTACCGTCCAGGGCTTTGACGGTAGCTTATAACTCGCTTATGCGCTTAGTACCCTTCCGATTGAAATACTCGATCGGTGGGTTGCTACGTAATAACGTGGCACCGTATCGCCTATTGAAACCTGATGACACAGTCGTCCAAATCGGCAATGCCCGCGATATCCTATGCAGCGGCAGAAATCGGGCGATCCATTTCGCGCGCCTGGTTCCACAGGGCCGAGTCATAGCTATCGAAGCCGACTCGGCAAGCTATCAGGCTTTGCACCGTGTCGTAAAAAAGTACAAGTTGGACAATATAACAGTCGTCCACTCAGGCGCGTGGGACAAGAAAACCGAATTGGTCTTCCTTTCGAGTCCCGACCATCCCGCCGCCAATCTCATCGAAGAAGCTCAGGCGATCCCCGAGGATCTTCTCAAGAAGCGGCGATATACGAAACAGGTTATAAATGTGGACACTGTGGACAACATTCTTCGGCAGCTTAACGTGAAGACACCGACCCTCGTCAGCATAACTACCAATGGAGCCGAATTGAAAGTTCTCGAAGGGCTCACAGAAACCGTCGGTCAGGGTTGCCCGTACATTAGCCTTGCTGAAACCGGCGAGGGTTTTATCGAACGCATGAACGATTTAGGTTACGAATACCTTTCTCGCGATGACCGCGGCTATTGCTTTGGAAAGAAGCAAGAAACGCACCTCGCTCGCGACGCCGCTTGAGCGATCTTGCAGCGATGGTTCCCCGTTTAGCGATTTCACGCCAACCACCTGCGCTACTGGCCGGACGCCCCCCCGTAAGCCAGACTCCTGAAATCCATTCTCGAACGTCTTGTCATCGAGGGCCGTTCGGCAAGAACCAGAAAAGCAGCGCGACCACCAGGAGAACGAGCTGATGTCGCAAACTCGCCAATACGTTGTCGTCATTGGAGCTGCCAGAAGCGGTACCAAATTTGTGCGCGACTTGATTGGCGCCAGCACCGGTTGTTGCCGTGTGCCCTACGACGTCAATTACGTGTGGCGCACAGGAAATGGGGCGCATCCTGACGATGCCCTGCCGCCGGAAAATTGCACTCCCGCCATTGCCCGCCGCATCGACCGCATACTGCAAAAACTCAGTGGTTGGCGACCGCATCGAGCAGACTGGATCGTTGAAAAGACCGTCTCCAATTGCGTGCGCGTGTCCTTTATTGAC
>Ga0310121_10002160_pt1 | contig 19132 bp, 7 predicted proteins | sample CB27_Tmax_986_MG_FD_203504 | JGI IMG/M metagenome (GOLD analysis project Ga0310121, IMG submission 203504) | Marine microbial communities from Western Arctic Ocean, Canada - CB27_Tmax_986 | ecosystem: Environmental > Aquatic > Marine > Oceanic | place: Canada: Western Arctic Ocean | collected...
ACGCAAAATGATCAATGCCAGGATGATGGTGAGTGCCTGGGAGAGTCCTACGAATGTGCGATTGAAAATGAATGCACCTACGGAACATGTGTGGGAGATGGCAGCTGCACCTACGATCCATTTCCAGGGCGATGCATTGTAGACGAAGTTTGCTATGGGGCTGGTGAGACAAGTCCAGACAATCCCTGTCTGGTCTGTGCGCCAGACCAGAATGCAACCGAATTGAGTGTATCTATCGGGGCCATCTGTATTGATGGTTTCTATTGCACGATCAGCGATAGCTGCAGTGTCGATGGGGCCTGTGAGGGTGAGCCACGACTTTGTGCTGACACCAAGCAATGCACTACGGACCTGTGTGATGAAGAGCAAAAGTCCTGTCTGCACGAACCCAGAACCGGTTCCTGTGATGATGGCGATGCTTGTACGGATGGGGATGTCTGTGATGGAACAGAGTGCCAATCGGGCGGACCGTTGGTATGCCCGGCTGCAGATGGCCTTTGCCAGGTAACGGAATGTGATCCGGCCGAGGGCTGTGTGGATGTAGCGGTGGATTGTGATGACGGCAACTCATGTACGACCGATAGCTGTGATTCAGAGGTCGGTTGTGTAAACACGCATCTTCCGGACGATACCGCCTGTGATGATGAAAACCTATGCACCCTCGGTGATATTTGTACCGCTGGTGAATGTTCCGGCCCAGAGGAGAAGATCTGTGCTGACGACAACATCTGTACCGACGATAGCTGTGATCCTGCGATAGGCTGTGCCCATTTCTTCAATAACGAACCTTGTGATGATGGATTTGATTGTTCCGTTTTTGATGCCTGTGCCGCAGGTCTATGTGCCGGGATAAAGGACGACTGTGACGAGTGTTCACCGGACTTTTCGGATCACGCGAACAAGATCACCATCTTTGAACTTCCTGCCGGAGGAAATCCAGGAGCAGGACTGGATCTGGATGGCAATCCGGATACGTGCTCACCACCGACGAACTGTTCCGGCGGTATAGACAACGCTCTCGGCGTCTTGGGTTTCGCTGTGAATCCGTCCTTTGCGCAGGCCATCGAGGACGGAGTTCTTGTCTACCTCATTGAATATGTGGGGTTGAACTTTGACGGCGACCCGTTCACGATTCATGTGTATGTCGGAGTCGACAATGATGGCGAGGAGTCGGGCTGCGACCCGGAGACAGAAGATTGTGGCCACCTGGCCATCCAGGACAGCTTTGCTCCGGACTGTAGTGTAAATGTCACCTTTGATAACGCCATAATCGACAATGGCGTCATGACCGCAGGCGGACCTGGTAGTCTGTTCCTCGTGACCGGAACCATGTCGAATGGACAGAATATTACCTTTGTAATCTTCGACGCGATGTTCCAGGCGAATATACAGGCGGGTGAGCTCGCGGATGGGACTCCGACGGTCGTTTCCGCCAATGGAATCGTAGGGGGCGGGGTACCCAAGCAGATCATCCAGGACGCATTGAACTCCCTCTCGGATAGCGTCATTTCACCAGTGATCAAGCAACTCGTGAATACCTACCTCGATAACGAGGTCGACAACGATCTGGATATCGACGGTGATGGTAATCCGGATGCGGCGAGTATCGGTATCCGCTTTGAGACCCTTTCAACGACGATTGTTGGAATCCAATGAGCCGGCTTATTTTCCGCGGAACGTATTTCCAAGGATTTCAAGGGCTCGTTCGCTGATTGGACCGGTAGGTGCGAGTAAGCGGGCCCTGACGGCGTGACGACGGGCCTTCTGGCTTTGCCCCCGTTTCAGAGCGACTTCGGCTGCGTGGATCTGACTTTCCTCGCTGGTAAACGAACGGTGTAAGGGGCCCAGGCGTAAAGATGCGTCAATGTCTTTAGCGGCCTTGTTGAAATCTCCCCGGCGGTAATGGAGCCAGCCGCGAGTGTCCAGGTAGAAGGCTGCTCCTGCGGGTTCCAGTGCGAGCGCTTCCGTCACCAGTTTCAAGCCGTCAATCGATTGCATATTCGTCACCGCCAGATGATAGGCGAGGTTGTTTCGTGCGGACGCCAGACCGGGCAGCCGGTCGGACAGAGACTGGTATTGGTATATCGCGTCGATTGGCCGACCCGCTGCGGTCTGAAAGGTCGCCATATTGGTGGTCGTGCTTATGCCTGGGATGGCAACGCGGAGATAGTTTTCCACGATCTGTACGCCGATTTCGCCGATAGCTTCACGGGTTGGTGGGTCGAGCTTCTTTGTCGTAAGCAGCCCATCCAACACCCGGATCAGATGTTGTGATCCAGTTACGAATCCAGCCCATCGCAAGACTCCGGAGGCGGCCTTCATGGTGGTCTCTGGGGATCGGCCCAGGGCGGCCTCACGTGCAAGAATCAACAAGGAACGGGGCACATCTGTGCCGGTTTTGTCGAATCGCTCCACGACAGTTTGTGTTGTCGCCCAGTCCCCGGACCGAGCTGCGGCGATCCCGTGTAGAAGTTCCAGATCCGGGTCCGTGATCTCACGTCGTTTGAACTCCTGGGCCAGAGCCAGGAGCTCCGGACCTGTCAGATGATCCGATATATCTTCAACGGTCGGTCGTACGTCACTATCCAGTGGAGCTAGACGGACGTTGATTAGCCATTCGGTGAGTGCTTCGACCGTGTCCGTACGATTTGTGCCTGTTACCAGGGCGAGCTGGAATTCGAGCCAGCGGAGAGTGCGGTCGTCTGGGAAGTGTCTACGGGCTTCTTTGATGCGGGAGTCGGCCTCTTCAAACCAACCAGCAGCAAGGAGGGTCTCGACGATTTTATGGTACCAGAGTAGTGCCTGGTCACTGCGTTCAATGACCGAATTCAGAGATTCTCGTGCTTTCTTCAACTCGAGAGCTAATAGATAATCTTCAAAACGTTCCCAGGCCATGCCTACATTGGTGATGGTATTGGGAAGGCCCATCTCCTTCCGTAGGCCTGGTAATTCATGAGTTCGCCCGATCTCAACCCAGACCGAACGGATTATATCGTATATTCGCTTTGTTGGAGCACGAGCATTTTTCGCTCGGCGCACCACGGCCAGTAGGGAATCCCCCTGCGGATGTTCCAGGGCAATGGTGATTCGTCGTAGCCAAAAGGAATCTTCGGCGGGGTCTAGTGCGAGCAGCTTCTCGGTAAGTTCGCGAGCAAGCTCCCATTGGTTGAGGCGCGGGCCAAGCATCTCACTGAGAATGTTCAACGCGTCCACGGGCGAACCAGAGCCCTGCCAAATCTCATTAACCTCGGTGCGAATCGCTCTTTTAAAATGCTCTCTAGCAGCGGGCGATTTCTGTGCACGCATGCCCAGTGCCCGTACGAGCCCAGCGAGGGCACCGCCATTCTCTTTATTGTCTTTGTTGATGGTTTCATTGCGCCAGTGCTCCAGATGCGTTCGGTAGAATTCAGCAGCCTGATCATAGCGGCCGGATTCGAGCGCCATGGATCCGGCCAGGAGGGGAAGCTCCTGGGCACCCGACAAGGCCAGAGCCTGGATGGCCGCGCTAGCCTCCTGGACCCGATCTTCGTCACCGCACGCTGATGCAAGGCGAAAGATGGTAATCGGCCGAATCGGGCCGTCCGTTGTGGTTTTCTGGATGAGCGGTAGAAAGGAACAGGAATTTCCAGTGTGTACGGCCAGATCGGTTAGTACGCGCCCTTCTATCAGGGCAGTCATGGGATCGATCTTTAATGCTTGTTCGAAGGCAGACAGGCTCTTCCCAATCTTGCCGGCGCGAAGGGCGATGTAGGCTTCATCCAACAAGCCTGTAACCCTTCCCCCGGGTAGAGACTGTGTTTCTACCGCCCAACGTAATGCCTGATCAAATTGTCCTTCGTCTGCGAAGAACCGCGCGATCTCCAGCCGTCGATCCACGGCCTTTGAAGTAGCGTCCCGAAGACTATGGGATCGGGAACGGTTGCCGTTTGCCGCATGATCTACGAACAATCGAAAGTGTCGTTTCATGATGGTGGGTTCTCGGCGGATATAGCCCAGAATACCCAGGAGTTTGTGGGCGGCCCCGTCCTTCTGTTGTTCAGCCAAAAGCTCAAGAAGTCGAGATGCGTCTTGTAGAAGGCCCGCATCAATCAGCGCACTCGCACATTGGTTCAGGACCCAGGACTTCTGCCCTTTCTCACGTAAAACAAAAGCAACGGCGTTTCGTGCCCCGTCATCTCCCTGAAGTCGGCGCGCTAAACCGACGTATGAATCGAGGAGTTTGTCCGTGTCGTCACGGTCCTGGTGGGCCGCAGCCACACGGAAAAAACGGAGGGCGTCGTCCAGGAGCCCGGCATCTCGTAACCGATTGGCCACACGTCCGGCTCGGGAGGGGGTTTGGCCAAGAAACCGTTCGTAGGCCTGAATGGCCCGTTGTTTGTTTCCAGCGATCAGGTACAGATCACCGAGAGCTTCGGATATCTCTGACTCCTGGGGTAAAAGGGCCATGCTTTCCTGCAGAAAGGCCAGGTTATGGGGCAGGGGAGCCAGGTGACGATACGTCATATGGATCCGCTTCCAATAATCAGCGGGGTCGTCGGCTTCGTGGATTGCTCGAATAAAGGTCTGGTGCCCTTCATCGATTCGTCCGAGGCGCATCAAGCCCTCGGCTTCCAGGATGGATAGCTCCACCACACCGGGATGTTCGTTGCGTATCTGAACCGCCACATCGACGAGCACCTGCTCCCGTTCTGCGTCCAATAGGAGCTGACGCATTTGAACCAGTAGGACCTTTCGCGCCTTGATACGGGTTCGTTCAAATGCAAGGAGAAGAGTTTCTGTGGCTTCTTTGGGGCGTCCCAACTCGAAATGGAGCTCCGCGACCTTCAGCCAACGCTTGCCATCATTGGGGCGTTTTCTTGCGAGAGCTGTCTGGTACTTGAACGCCTGGTCCGGGCGTCCGACCGACCGGAAGGCATCTGCCAGCAGGGTAAGGTTCCGTTCTCTGGTGCGAGTCTTCCGCGGATCCGGCACGAATTGTTCGGCGAGCTTCGTGAGGGCATCGCGTTTTCGAAGTTTCTTTGCCAGATCAATGAGACGAATTAGCAGACGCGTCGGCTTTCGGCCCCTATGCTTTTCCAGGGCCACGTTCAGGTATTCATAGGCATCTTCGTAGCGGAGGAAATTCAGGAAGGTGTTGCCAACCTTCTGGAGTGCCATCGATTCTCGTTTGGAAGAGCGCACATATCGTTCGGCAAACTGACGCGCGATTTTGAGATTTCCAGCTTTGATGGCTGCCTTGGTAATAATCAGGTCATGTGGCCCGGGTCCCTGGCCCTTATATGCCAGTTGGAAGGCATGCAGCGCGAGAGACGGGAAGCCGCGGGTTCCAAGTTTTCGAGCCAGCTTTTTCAGCTCTGCTGGTTTGCCCAGACTAAGATCGAGCGCCTTTCTATATAGTGTTGCGGCCTGTTCCCGCGAGCCACGACGGTGTAGGATTTCGGCGGTAGCAGTTACGTATACTGGATTCTCGCGAATGCTCTCGGGAGCGTTGGCATATACCCGGGATAGCACCTGGATCGGGTATTGCCTTCGGAAGAGTCCCAATGCGCTTTTATACGCTTCAGCCGGGTTGACGGTGGTCTTCAGGAGTCGGTGCAAGCTGGCAGATGCACGTTCGTAGTCGCCGAGATTCATCCAGATTTCGGCCAGGGCGAGTTCCGTGGTTTCATCACCTTCACCCAGGCCGGCGAGTCGCTCCATCGCTTCGGCCCGAATTCGTTTCAACGATACAATCTTCTGGGTAAACGCGACGACGGCCTTCAAGACGATGACATCTTCGCCCGCGTGGCGCATGATCTCGTGGGTGTCCACCACGAGCTGTGCGTTTGTAAGATCGTTCTTGGCTCGGGCCAGTTCGACCGCTCGTACCAACGCCAGCGCTTTGGCTCGTCCTACCAGTCTGGAATTGGCCAGGCGGTACCAATCTACCGCTTTACTGGTCAATTTTATTTCAACAAGTGCCTTGGCGATGATGAGGCATTGGTCACCATCTGGATATTGCTGCTCCACACGGCGTAGGAGGGTGGCGATCCGCTTTGTTTTCCCGGCTTCGGAGCTTGCGCCCCAGTATCGCAACTCCCCTGCCACAAAAGAGGTGGGGATATTCGGACGTTTGAGCAGATGGTCCGCCAGCTTATTTGCTTTCTTACTATGTCCCGTGTTTCGGAGGAACTGGATAGCGGGTTCGATGTCTGCCACGTTTTGTGACGGTTTTTCGAGCACCACGAGGTACGCCGTGATTTCATCTTTCCGGTTTCGCGTCAGGGCCAACTTTAGACAGGCAACCGTCACATACGTGGGGCCTGTGCTGCAGCTATCCGCCAATAAAAGGTGTGCCGCGTTAAGAAGGTTTGCTCGACGGAGTAGGTTGGATAAATCGAGCAGGTCCTTTGGCGAGTCGGCACTCGCCGCCAGTTTCCGGGTCAGAGCATGGAGTTGTGCTTTGTCGGAGTCCGTTTGGATAGCACTGGCTGCGAGTTGAAGTGCGCGAAGGCGATGCGCGTATGTCTTGGCTGACGTGCCTTCCGACTCCTCTCCGGCTTCCTTGAATGCGGCCTGGATTGCGAGCTGAGATTGCTTGCGGCTGACCAGCACCGGGAAGATGCTTTCGAGGGCCTTCAGGCGTTCCTTGTGGACTTTCTTTCGGGTCAGATAGTCGGTCAGCGTGGTGGCAATGCGTGGTTGGCCTCTTTTCTGAAGCAACACCCGAATGCGCAACTGGAGGGCTTCGTCGTTTCCGGGGGTGATGGCAAGCCCAGAGTCCAGATGGGAAAGGGCCATGTCCGTGCCATAGCGTTTGAGGGCGGCGCGAGCCGTCCGAAAATGACGATCTGCTCGCTCAGGCTTGGACGCGGCGCCAGCGATATATCGTTCAAGAGCTGTCTGGGCACGTTCTGGGGCCGATCGTGCGAGAAGCGGACGGGCTGTGGCCGCCGTGCCGACAAGGAAGTCTAATTCGCCGTCGGTTGTCTTTTCCTCGATGAGAAGGGAGCCGAGTGCAATTACATTTCTATCATATCCTCTCTCAAACAGGGTCTGAATGCGTGGAAGGAACAACACAGACCAACCGCGAAGGTCGCGTTTGAGGAGGCCCAGTCTAGCCGCCAGTTTCAGGAAGCGATCGGCCTCGGCCGCAGTCCCAAGTGGGCGGAAGGGTTGGAACTTCTTACGCTTACGGGATGTGATGCCGCCGGATAGGGGATTATCCGAGAGTCGCCGAGATGGATTCGAACGATTCAGCTTCTTTCTCTCCGACCCTCCACGCCTTCGAATGCGGTCGTTTTGGCTAGCCGATGTCGGTGCCAGCTCCATCTCCAGGAGGCGTTTGGCGTTGCGTTGTAGAATCTGCCCCAGTTTGTCTCTGAGTGGCTCTGGTACGTCGGTGGCTGTAGCAAAGATCCTTGATGTGGTCGTACGGATTTTGCCGTGATCTGCGATGATATCGTAGGCCCGGATCAGCAGGAAGTTCGCCCGTACAACATCCGGAGCCAGGGGGGACGTGGCTTCCGTCGGGCGGTTGGAAAGCCCAGGTGCAAGGAGCTGAATCGCCTCGCGCGCGTTCCTACGAGTTTTCTTTTTTGGACCGTCCTGGGCCAGTAAAGCATCGGCATAGCGCGTTCGTGCGGTGAGATCTTCCGGGCTCTTCTCAACGGCCTGGCGAAGAGTTTCCAAAGGGGCTCCTCGTGGACCGAATGAAGCACACCCAAGACAAAAAACGATCAGGACTATGATGTGTCGAAGCATCTCTTGAGATTGAAACCGGTGAAGGTTCGAAAAACTTCCCATCTGGAAGTCATACGGCGAATGGTGCCCAACCTCAACCCGCAAACGCAACACGAATCGAAGACGGTCCCTGTTTTTTAATTCTTAAGTAGAATATGTGCCCGGTTATAGGCTGTGTCTGGCTCAGGGATGGGGAGGCGACACTCCCATTTCGTGTCGTATATGAGTCAGAACGGCCTGGTACCGCCTGCGCACCTCGCTATAGGGTAGGGCCAGGTCACGAGCAATGCTCCGTAGGCTTTGTCCCTTGATAATATGAGAAGTAACGATGGTTCCGCTGGTGGTCTCGACTGTAGCCAGTATCTTGCGGATTCGATCTGCGGTTCGTCTGACATCCATCCGGTGTTCCGCACAACCTTGTTCTGCAGGCGAATCGATTTGTCCGTTTCGTTCGTACTCCATCTGAAGGTTTGGATTCCGAACGAAGGGTTCTTTCGAACGGCAACGTTTTCGCACCAGGTCGAGAATGCAGCCATGGAGCCGATGGTAGACGAAGGTTGAAAATTGGGTTCCACGGGAAGGATCGAATTTATTGGCGGATCGCCAGAGTGCTTCTTCGAGATGACTTCGTAACGTAGGCATACGTCGCAGTTTTGGGAATCGGCGCTGGCTTCGAATCAGAAAACGGTCCACAAGAGTGCTATGGCTCTGGTAGAGTTCGACTGCAGTTGAATGGTCGGTTTTGTGCATGGGCTACCTCTAAAAATAGAGGAGTCCTCCGCACAGATCATGCCAGGTCCCATACGACGGACGGTAGTTGCATAGTCCGTGTAAAGGGGGGGTGATGGGTCCCCACAGTCGGGGACTGTCTCAGATGTGGAATGGGCGATGCCCAGTTCGAGACGATCCGCCTAGAGTTCGCCGTTCAGACGTTTACGGATTTCCAGGCCAGCCTTGAAGAACGGGAGCCGTTTCTGGGGCACCTCAACCATCGCACCCGTACGCGGGTTGCGACCATTGTAGCCATCGTAGTGTTTGACGACGAAGTTACCGAAGTTACGGATTTCGATACGTCGCTCGAGGCTCAAAGCATCCGTCATATGTGAAAAGAGTGTGTTAACGACAACAGCAGCACGATCCCGTGAAATTCCGGCTCGTGCGGCGACGGCTTCGATGAGTTGGGACTTCGTCATTCGATTCCCTGTATTAATCGTAAGGTTGGAGGGCGGCTTATAGAACAGAATTGCTATATGTGCAAGGGATGATTCATAAATTCAAGAAGTATTCGGATTATCGGTCGAACTGGCCCCGTTTCGGATTCAGGTTCATAGGGCATCCGACTGATGTGACTAGAGTGTAGTTTAAAAGGGGCTGTGGTGGCTCTTCTTTACCTGCGGGTGTGGAGTCCGAAGTTTCCGGTTGTTTTTTTCCTGTATCACGATAAGGTCTGAAAATGGGCTAGATAGCCGATTGAGGGCTGAAAATTTATATGGGTTCCGTTCTTTATTTAACAGGGTTTGGCGCATTTCCCGGGGTTGACCGAAACTTGACGGGTGAGGTGGCTGAACATTTCAATTCTCGGAAGTTTGGTAAGCTTACGGTGGTGTCGGATGTTCTGCCGGTTTCATACCAACGATCGGCACTACAGGTAGAAGAGGGGATTCGCAGCCACAAGCCGCGTATCATTGTACAGATGGGACTTGTGGCCCTGGATAGTGTGCTACGTCTTGAGACCTGGGCGGTGAACGAGATGACCGGACGGTTACCGGACTGTGATGGGTTTCAGCCTTATGAATTGCCGATTAATCAACAAAATGAGTTCAAGTCGATTTATCAGACTACGATGAACGTTGGGGCCATCCTCGAAGAGTATCGGCGTAGCGGGTTTCCCGGTCGAATTTCCTGCAATGCCGGGCGTTATGTCTGTAATTCCGTATACTATCGGACGTTATCCAAGCTGGATAAAAGCAAATCAAAAACGCCGGCTATTTTCCTTCATCTGCCGATGGTTGGCCTACGTCCCTTCGGAGATCAACGATATGAGCCCTGGGATCTGGAACGTCTGATTCTGGCAAGTGAAGCGATGTTAGATTCCATCGTAAAGGTTCACGGCTGAACCATTGAATGGGTTCATGTGATCGAACGCCGACCGGTGTTCTAAATAGGACCTCAGCGGTCCTTTTTTATTGACCCAGCGGTATGAACCCCCTAAAGTGGACCTACACGGTCCTATTTAAAACACCGGTCTCTATTTTATGTCTGCCCGTCGAAAAAAAAAGGGGCATCAGCCCATGCAACGCCTCAAATATCTTGAGGATGAATTCTACTGTCGAGCGCGTCGTCGTCGGGTCAGCCTGGGAAAATGTCTGAACGACTATTGCAACGCAAACGCGTTCGAGAATCGAAAATCAGCATGTTGGCGCTGTCCGCAGGGACAGATTAATCGCACCGACTATTCGCGCGAGCTTAAGGCGAGCTAAAGAGCCCGAGACAGGTATAGAATGCTGCGAAGAGCATGAGTTCTTGACAGTCTACCGGGTCTGAGACCAACATCCGGATTCCAGATCTACGGTAGGGCTTTATGTCAATCGACTTTCTGATCGTTGTGGCGTATTTCGCAGTGGTGTTGTTCCTGGGTCTACGTGGGCGTAGCAAGGAAGAGGTCGGGGTTGAAGAGTACTTCTTGAATTCGAGAAGTCTGAAATGGCCCTCCATCGCGATCTCCACCATCGCAACAAACATTTCTAGCGGCCATTTCTTGAGCATGGCCGGCTCGGCCTACCTCTTTGGGCTGGCCCAGGCGAACTTCGAGATCAACGCGGTGCTGGGTATGCTGATTGCGGCCTTCATCATCGTCCCCTTCTACCTGAAGCGGAGGATCATCACCATCACCCAGTTCTTCGAGGAGAAGTTCGGCGCGAAGGTAGCGGTGCTCTTTTCTGTAGCAAATATCGCTCTATTCTCACTGGTCTACCTGGGCTCGACCCTTTTCTGGGGCGCCTACTGTGTGACCCTGGTCTTCCCCGAGATCGCTGGCTATTTCGGTCCCAACATTGTCGTCCAGCAGTGTATGGTGATCGTCTTCCTGGGGGTCTTCAGCGCATTCTATACCTATCTCGGGGGCCTGGGCGCGGTCGTGCGAACCGACATCGTGCAATTCGTGCTCCTGGTGGCCGGAGGTCTGATAGTGACCTTCCTGGCCCTGGACAAGATCGGTGGCCCTACGGAAATCTACGACAACGCAAAGACGGCCGGCATGATGCACCTCCACCTGCCGGCGGATCATGACAAACTGCCCTGGACAGGTCTGGTGGCCGGGGCGGTCCTGTTGAATTTGAACTACTGGGGAGCCAACCAGATGATTCTGCAGCGATCCCTGGCGGCCAAAAACCTGCGCCATGCGCAGGTTGGCTTGATGGTCGGCGCCCTGTTCAAGTACCTGATGGCCTTCATCATCATCGTGCCGGCCATTGCGCTGGTTGGCTTTACCATCAGCGATCCCGAAACACAGAGCATGCTCTCTAAGCTCGGGGCGACCTTCGGTCCAGATGGCCAGATGACCCTGCAAGAGGCAGATAAAGCATACCCTCTGCTGGTCAACATCCTGCTCCCGGTGGGATTGAAAGGGCTGATCCTATGTGGGCTTTTTGCCTCCTTGATGAGCACGGTCGACTCCTGCTTCAACTCGGTGTCCACCCTCTGGTCGATCGATATCTACAAGCGCTTGAGGCCGGAAGCCACGGAAACCGAGATCGTCAACTCCGGCAAACGGGCGATCATCGCGACCTGTCTCGCGGGCATTCTCTTTTCCTTCATCTTCGTCTGGTACAAGGCCAGTTACGAAGGGGCGGCCCTGACCCACTGGTTCAACGCCATCACCTATTATGTGAAAAATGGTTTCGTAGTCTTGATTGTTGCGGCCATCTTCATGGCCAGTCCGTCGAGGAAGCTGGTGTTTTGGACCATGATGGCCACTTTCATTATTTCTCCGCTCTTCCACATCTTCTTGCCGGAAGTGAACTACCTCCACCGCTCGGGGATTGTGATCACAGTGGCTCTGCTCTTCGTGCTCCTGCCCACCTACATCATCAATGGACGCTTTCTTCCTGAGGGGAAACTAGTGCGCTTTGCGGGCCGAGACACGGTCTGGCTCGCTGCTATCGCGGCAACTTCGCTGGTTTTGATTCACTTCTTATTCCATTAGGAGTCCCCTTTGCGCGATCCCCGAACTCTCCTCGACGACAGGACACTGGCGGACGAAGAAGCTGGGGATCGGGGTCTGAGCTACTATGATCGGAGTGGGTCGTCCTACAGGCTCGATGGGCGAGGATTACGATTCGAACATGGAGTAAATTCCCGTGCCACGTTGGACGAATTTTTGAGGAACTCGACCAATATCGCAGAGGCGGACGTACTTATGGGCACCGTAGGCACGGACCCAGAGCCCCAACCGGTCATGGCCCACCCCCCCGATCGGCACTCCGATTTGAGCTTTGATGAATGGTTGCAAGCTATGGTGGCATACGGCTGCGGCATCAAGGTGGACTTCAAGGAGTCGGCTGTGGTGCCGGCTGTCCTCGCCTCCCTAGAGCGCGAGAGCTTCCCCGCGTACCGCTTGATGCTGAACGCAGACATCCTGGTGGGGCCGGGAGGCGGGTCCCCACAACTAGGCGTTGATGATTTGTACCTATGTCGTGAGGCCTTTCCTGACGCAGTGCTCTCCATCAGCTGCACCACAGGGCCCGACGCCGGTCCCTACTCGGATATAGAGATAAGCAATCTCTTGCAGGCTGGTGATCTCCTTGGAGGTCCCTACACCCTCGCTCTTCGGGCGGAGTTGTTGTTGGCTGATCTCTCGGTTCTACAGGTTCTGAGTGACCACGACGCACACGTCACGGTCTGGAACGCGCCCAACTATCCGACGGAAGAAGGTTGGTTGGACTTGCTCCAAGCGAGGCTGCCTCTGGCCTTCTTCGATCTTATTGACCCGGCTCCCGAGTCTGCCGACATAGAGTCCCTTTAAGGTAGGCCAGCGCTTGGTGGAGACGAAGGGTTTGCGTCCGAACAAACAATCGCTACCATGAAATTGGTTGTTTGCATTGAAAGGAGACCGGACATGCACCTCTCTTTCAAAATATTGTTGATGATATGTCTCGTTTTCTGGGGGCCGATCCAGGGGTTGGCCGACCCGGTGGAGGAAGCACCCAAGGAGGGCTACGCCATCCTATTGAGTGATATGGTCCTATCGGGGCCCAAGGTCTGCTATCCGGAATGTGCACCGGACTTGAGTTGTGTCAAACACGATTGCCAGCAGATCGATGGCATGAACGTGTGTTTGGATTCCAATATCCAGACTCCTTATACGGCTTGCGAAGGTTCGAGTCCCTGCGCCGACTCTTTAGCTTGTCTACAAGGAGAGAGTGCCGAAAAACTCCCCGACTTTATCGCCCATAAAGAAGATAAAGGCTTTGCTGTATATGTCTTCGGCCCCGACGACTGGGGTGGTGGGCTCGGCGCCGATGCAGCCACCAATATTCGAACCATGCTGCAGACAAAAACGCCGGAACTGAATCTCAAATATCTCCTACTCATAGGCGATCCGAGAACCGACAGCGACCTTCCGATGCAAGAGCTTTGGCCACGGAACAACGCGACAGAGTGGTGGGCCAATAATTATGAGGTGCCTTCAGATTATTTTTACGGCGAGCTGGATGGGAATTGGGATCTGGATGGAGACGGGAAGCATGGAGAATTCGGGAATCCGGATCCCAACAATCCAGCTAATTCCGGTGATTTCGCTCCGAACGGTTCGGAATTGCTGGGGGTAAATCGTGGCTACGAATTGAAAGTGGGGCGCATCCCCGTCTATTCGGAAATCGGTATGGGCGCGTTGGACCATATCCTCACCAAGACCATCACCTACCAACGTGCGACCCATGACAGCATTGCCTGGCGAAAGGCGGCCCTTCTGGCGGCCGAGGGGGGCAATCGTTTCTTTTTTGGTGAGCTTATTCACGACGAAATCCTGATCCCCAATAATTTTGAGAGTTATCGAGTCTACGACGCGGACTGTTGGAATGAGATCGATCTGGATGCCAACTGTATGTCGTCGCTCTCTACGTTGCCCGACGCAATGGAGTGCAGTGTCGATAATGTGATCGAAGGCTGGGATTCAATGGTTCCGGGGGCTGTCTTCTGGCTCTCCCATGGGAGTTCGCTCAGTGCGATACCTATCATGTCGACCTATGCCGCCGAGACCTATCTGAACGATGATTACCCGGTCTTTACCTTTCAGGCGTCCTGCAACAACTCAACTCCGGAGGCCATGACAAATCTCAGTTATACATTGCTTATCAATGGGGGCATCGCCACCATCGGGGCGACTCGAGAGAGTCATGGGCCAGGGTCTCCGTGGCCGTCACTGGAGGGAGGATCGGATAACGCCAGTATGGGCTGGGAATACGCGCGGCATATTATCGACCTGCAGGAAAACGCCGGTACCGCCTTGTTCGAGCTTCGGAAAGACAATGGTTTCGGCCAATGGTGGCTCTGGCAAAACTACACTGTTTTCAATTTGTACGGTGACCCGGATGTATCGCTCTATGATTTTGCGCCGGTGCATAGTGTCGACGCGATCTCCGATCAGGAACTCTCGGAAGGAGAGAGTATCCAGATCCTGTTGAGCGCGACCGACGATCAGGGCAACGCAGTGCCTCTTGAGGTCAGCCCGCTGGAAGATTGGATGGGCTTTGACCCTCTGACCGGCGAGTTCATGGCCGATGCGGATTACGATCATGCGGGTGTATATACCCTCACGGCGCAGAGCACGGGCTACGGTGAAAAAGCGGTGCAGACGTTCAACCTGGAGGTCTTCAATACAAACCGTGCTCCAGTGCTTTCCATAGAGACCGAGCTATTTGTCACCGCAGGCCAGAGCATCGAAGTCTCCTTTAGTACTGAAGATGCGGACAATGACGATGTGGTCGTTTCGATCAGCCCAACCGCTGGGTTGGACTGGGTCTCGATAGGGGAGGCTAGTCTGAGCATCAACCCGGACTCGGCCGTTCGAGGGGAGTTTCCCCTGACGTTGACGGCCGACGATGGAGAGAGCTCCGTTGACGTGACGATCTCCATCACGGTCGAGGCGCCGCCGGAAGATACCAGTCCGGCTGCGGATATTACGGAAACCGTCACTACGGAAGAAGTTGTGGAAACCATAGATACAATGGAAACCGTAGATACAGTGGAAACCGTAGATACAAACGACGAAGAGGTCGCAACGGGATCGGACTCGGGAGGGCAGCCCGTATCGAAGTCCTCGAGCGGTTGTACGGCGGGCTCGTCGCCTACATCACCCTGGCCTCCATTCCTGATGATGCTCGGCATGGTTTGTATTCTGGTCTACCGAAGGTCTGGTTTGGTCGACTGACTGCTTACGAAGCAAGCAGGCGGTCGGGGGCCGACTCCTGGGGTGGAACGGTAGATGTGTGGGTTCCAATTCCCCCCCCATATGCTAGGATCTCGGGATTGATTGGATGGTGGGTGACGCGATGAAGACGAGATGGATTGGCCTGGTATTCTTCTTGGTATCTTGCAGTAGTGGGGGCACCACAACCGAACCAGGGAGCCTGGGGGAAGCCTGCCTTCCGGATGGAAGCTGTAACGAAGGTCTGATCTGCGAAGAGGGGATCTGTGCGGAGGGCTCTCAGCCCGATATAACTGGTACAGACGTGGTACACGATGTGGCTGCGGACGTGGGCGCTGATGTGTTGGCCGACGCGGGGACCGACGCGGGGACCGACGTGGGAACTGACGTGGGAACTGATGTGGGAACTGACGTGGGAACTGACGTGGGGGTCTCGCCCGATGCCTCCGATTGCGAAGCTGGTACGGGCTGTTTTCTGGATCCCTGCCAGGAGAATGGCGACTGTATTTCGGGGATCTGCCTGCTGCATATGGGTGGCCCGGTCTGTTCCACGCTTTGTGTGGACGAATGTGTCCAGGGCTGGAGCTGTCGGACGGTGGATACGGGTAGCAGCGACTCCCTTTTTGCGTGTGTCTCGAACGCCTCCCATCTTTGTCTGCCTTGTATTGTCAATGGCGACTGTTCGACCAACGAAGTACAGAATGTCTGTGTAGATTATGGTGAGGCCGGCAAGTTCTGCGGATCCTCCTGTGAAACCTCCACGGACTGTCCGTCGGACTATATCTGCGAGGATGTGCCCACTTCCCAGGGTGGGGTATCCAGCCAATGTGTCCACCAGGACGGTGCCTGCAGCTGTTCGGACTATGCTGTGGAGATGGGTCTTGTAACCGACTGTTCGGTCGCCAATGAGGTTGGTACCTGTACGGGTGTGCGCGCTTGTACGAGCGATGGTCTGGCCGACTGCGATGCCCCGGAAGCAGAGCTGGAGACTTGTAATGGTGTCGACGATGATTGTGATGGTGGGGTCGATGAAGACGATCCCTGCGACGACGACAATCCCTGCACTGCCGATGAGTGTACCGAGTTTGGCTGTGATAATGTGCCCCAGATAGGAGCGGTCTGCGACGACGGCAACGCCAACACCAAAGACGACCTCTGTACGGCCGATGGAAGCTGCCTGGGTACCGAGTATGCGTGTCCAACCGGGGACTGTATCTGGAGCTCAACCCCCAACGGGACGGGCTGTGATCTGGAGTATAAGCTCGATGGGTCCTTCTGTGACGATGGCCTGGACAATACCAGCTACGACGAATGCGATGGTGCCGGCGTATGCGCGGGGGAATTCTACAGCTGTGAGCCGGGCCTGTGCGAGTCGACCTCGACTCCCAATGGCACCGATTGCGATGTGGCCTACCAGGAAGGGGGCTATAGTTGTGACGATGGCGATGTGAACACAAAAGACGATGCATGTGATGGGGCTGGGACCTGCGAAGGCACGTTTTACAACTGTACGCCCAACCAATGCGAACAGAGCTCCACGCCGGATGGCAGTGGCTGTGATATTTTGCCGGCGTTCTGGGGAACAGTCTGCAATGACGGCGACCTGACCACCAACCTGGATCAATGCAATGGAGAAGGGGAATGTGCGGGTACTTCGTACACCTGTCCGGACGCCTCGACCTGCGTGAGCTATACCCAGGATGGAGAGGGGTGTGATCCCAGCTACGCGGCCGTGGGCACCGACTGTGACGACACCGACGCTGGCACCGCTAACGATGCCTGTGATGGGGCGGGCAACTGCGAAGGGAACCCATGTATTGGCGGTATGGTTACGGACGAGGCGGGCCTGGCCGTCTACGATGGTTGTACGGTGATCGTTGGAGATCTGGATATCGTTTCCGGTCCGAATCTTACCGATCTCGCCGCGCTATCGAGCCTGAACACGGTGGTTGGGTTCCTGAAAATTCGGGAAAACACGGCGCTGATCGAGTTGGACGGCCTGTCGAGTCTGACAACGGTGGAGGGGGAGCTATATCTTGGCGACAACCCGCTTCTGACCCATGTGGACGGTCTGTCGAGCCTGACTTCGGTCGTGCATCTACACATCGGTAATAATGGTGGGCTGACCAATGTAGATGGTCTGTCGAGCCTGGCAACGGTGGAGGGGACTTTGGGGGTTTCCATTCATGCCAATCCCTCTCTCACCAACCTGGACGGACTGTCGGCTCTCACTTCCTTGAGTGGAGAACTCGTGCTCGAGGAGAACGCATCCCTCACCAACGTGGACGGCCTCTCAAGTCTGACAACGGTAGGGGGGAATCTGAACATCATGCGTAACGATGCCCTGGGCAATGTGAATGGTCTCTCAGCCCTTACTTCTGTGGGGGGAGGCGTGGCCTTCCTCGATAACGATATCCTGGCCAATATGGACGGTTTGTCGAGCCTGAATCAGGTAGAGGGGAAGCTGGATGTTACTGACAACACCGTATTGACCAGCATCGGCGTCTCGAACCTGCAGACGTTGGGTGGAGGATTGGAGATCAAGAACAACGATGCCCTACCCAATATCGACGTCCTCTCGAATCTGACGTCGGTGGGTGGGTTCGTTCTCATCGAAGACAACGACGCCCTGATCCGGGTGGATGGCCTGCTACAGCTGACTTCGTTGGACCATGATCTGACGATAGTCAACAACGCGGCTCTGGCCCATCTGGACGGCTTGCTGAATATGGCCGCAGTGGTGGACCTGAGAATCGAAAACAACGCCGCGCTGATCAATATAAGCGGTCTGTCGGATCTCATCTCGGTGGATAATAATCTGACGGTCTCGGGCAACGCCGCGCTTACCAGCATGGACCTGTCGAGTCTGACTCTGGTGGAGGGGGATATAACCATCAGCACCAACGCCTCTTTGGCCAGTATCGGCTTATCGGCTCTGACGGCGGTGAATGGAGATTTGACCATCAATAACAACGCGGCCCTATGTCAGACCTTCGTGGATGATCTGGTCGCGGCCCTCGGACCGGGCCTTATTGGAACCGTGCTGAACATCACGGGCAATAATGGATGCCTTTGCGGCAATGGAGACGTCGATCTGGGAGAAGAATGTGACGACGGCAATCTGGAAAATGGTGATGGCTGCGAGGGTGATTGCACTCTCCCCACAGAGCCTACCGTGATTTTGAACGGCTATACCTGGTACCTGGCGAATCAGGGCCAGACCTGTGAGTCGGCCTGTGCGGAGCGGGGGGCGACGTGTATTGATCTGGTCACGGTAAATTATATTGAAGACAGCTGTTCGCCAGAGCACGCGGTCTGCCCCAATTTCTTCGAGGGACTGCCCTGTGTGACCGATGGGGATGGCCCAAGGGTGGATTATACTGGCGACACCCCGGTTCGATGCCGCTACCGGAACTGGAACTACCCAGGAATGACCTGCACCTATTCGGCCGGCGGTAGCACTGCCCATATGTGTGCCTGTGAAGATCCATCGGTTGTCTGTGGTGATGGTGCAATAGAAGGTTCCGAGACCTGCGACGATGGCAACACCGCAAGTAACGATAGCTGTACGGAACATTGCCTTCCGAATGTCTGTGGTGATGGCTACCTCTATGAGGGAGTGGAGGAATGTGACGACAACAACACGACGGACACCGACGCCTGCACTGCGGCGTGCGTCGTGAACGTCTGTGGCGATGGGATCCTCAACTCGGGTGTGGAGGAATGCGACGATGGGAATCTGGTCGATGGCGACGGTTGCGAGGCGGATTGTTCGCTGGTTGTGGCCGAGAGCGTAGAGTTGAACGGCTATACCTGGTACCTGGCGAATCAGGGCCAGACCTGTGAGTCGGCCTGTGCGGAGCGGGGGGCGACGTGTATTAATCTGGTCACGGTAAATTATATCGAAGACAGTTGCTCGCCAGAGAACGCGGTCTGCCCCAACTTCTTCGGGGGATTGCCCTGTGTGACCGATGGGGATGGCCC
>Ga0310121_10002161_pt1 | contig 19128 bp, 15 predicted proteins | sample CB27_Tmax_986_MG_FD_203504 | JGI IMG/M metagenome (GOLD analysis project Ga0310121, IMG submission 203504) | Marine microbial communities from Western Arctic Ocean, Canada - CB27_Tmax_986 | ecosystem: Environmental > Aquatic > Marine > Oceanic | place: Canada: Western Arctic Ocean | collected...
CGTCCTCAAGGTCCAAGCCCTGGCCGTGCAACCAGTTCAGGAAGTGGCCCAAGTCAGAGCGGTAGTTGCGGATCGTGTAGGGCGAGAGGTTGCGCTGGATCCGGAGATACTCCAGGTAGCGCTCAAGAAGCTCGGCCCCACTGGCAAGCTGATCGTCGGAAGCGATACGGGCGATTGTCGTCACGCGGTGCCAACCTTTTCCCGCCACCGTGTGAGCGCGATCACTGTACGCATGGGTCCGGCTCGAGCAACGCCGCCAGGCTGAAGATGACTGGGCGTTAACGATCATCGCCCTACAGCACGGGAGGCGCCGGCGCGGGGATCCAAGCGCTTGATGACACAAAGTTCATGCCTGATAGAATTGTTCGCAGGACGAGAAGTGCGATCGGCTGGCCAGTAGGTGGTCATGCCGCGTTGGGTAGCCGTGCATGCGGACGGCCGCTATGCAAGCGTCGATGTAGATTAAGTGGTTGATCTGCGTATGTCCGATCCAGCCGATCCCAATTCCGGATCGCTGCTCAAGCTGCGCGATGGCGACGAGATGCGCGTTGACGAGTCGCTGCCGGTCATGCGCTTACTGATCGGCCGTGCCAGCTTGAGCGCCTAGTCGGCCTTCTTCACGGTCCGTTTGCTCGCCTTGCGGCCCCGCTTCTTCTTAGCCGCCTTGCGCGTCGACTTCTTGGCCGTCTTCTTCGCCGCGGTCTTGCGCGCCCGCTTCGGCGCCGCGGCGCGTTCCGCAATTAGGTCCAGCGCTGCCCCGATCGAGACCTGCTCGGGATCCGCCTCGCGCGGCAGGCTGGCGTTCGTTTCGCCATCCGTCGCGTAGGGTCCCCAGCGGCCGTCCAAGATGCGCACCGACTTCCCATCTGGCGACGTGCCAAGGTGCTTCAGCACCTTGCTGCCGCCGCGCTGGCGGAAACTCTTCGGTTGCGCCAGCAGTTCCAGGCCGCGCGCCAGCTCGATCGTGTAGACGTCATCCAGATCGCCGAGCGAGCGGGTCTCCGTCCCGCTCTTGATGTAGGGGCCGTAGCGGCCCGTCATCGCGATCACTTCTTCGCCGCTCGTGGGGTCGATGCCCAAATTGCGCGGTACCGAGAGCCACAGCAGCGCATCTTCCAAAGTCACGGCGTCCAGCGGCTCGCCCTGCGGCACCGAGGCCCGCTTGGGCATGTCCGCTTTCTTCACCTTCGCGCCCGATTCCGGGTTGGGCCCCAGTTGGACGTAAGGGCCGAAGCGGCCGCTCTGCAGCAAGACGATTAACTCCGTCTCCGGGTCGTGTCCGAGCTCGCGCGGCCCCTCTTGCTTGGCGTCCAGTAGCTCCGTTGCCTCCCTCACCGACAGGTCGGCCGGGGCTTGGTCCGGGGCCAACGACGCGGTATTGCCCGCCCCGCCTTCGCCGCGTTGCAGGTAGGGCCCGTAGCGCCCGATCCGCACGACGATCGGCCGTCCCTCCGCGTCGTCCCCCACCGACAGCATGGGGAACTCGATCGTCGGCGTCTCTTCCTCGATCCGCTCGACGAGGCCGAGGTTACCGGCGTCGCCGCGGTAGAACGCGGCCAGGTGCTTCTCCGACTCGGTCTCGCCGCGCGAGATCGCGTCCAGCGTCTCTTCCATCTGTGCCGTGAAGCGCGGTTCCACGAGGTCGCCGAAGTGCTTCTCCAGCAGTTCGACGACGGCGATGCCGAGGAACGTCGGCACCAGCGCGTTGCCCTGTTTGAAGGCGTAACGTCGTTCAACGATCGTGCCGAGGATCGAGGCATAGGTGCTGGGCCGCCCCAGCCCCTCTTCCTCCAGCTTTCGCACCAGGCTGGCTTCGGTGAAGCGGGCCGACGGCTGTGTCTCGTGGCGCTTCGCTTCCAGCGACTGAGGGTGCACGATCTCGCCCACTTCGACGCTGGGTAGCAGTCGCTCGTCGCCGATCTCGGCGCCGCCCGACTCGGGCGCGTCGGTGCCTTCTTGGTAGACGCGCAGGAATCCGGCGAAGACCACGCGCGAGCCGCGCGCCTCGAACACGGCCGGATGGTCCGCGCCTTCGAGCGGTACCTCGATCTCCACAACGGTTCGTTCGAGTTGGGCGTTCTTCATCTGGCTGGCCAGCGCGCGTTGCCAGATCAGCTCATAGAGTCGCTGCTGGTCGCGGCTGAGCATGTTGCGCAGCGACTCCGGCCGCCGCGCCAAACTCGTCGGCCGGATCGCCTCGTGGGCCTCCTGTGCGTTGCGGGTCTTCGTTCGGTAGGTGCGTGGGCCCTCGCTGAACTCGCCGCCGTAGAGATCGCTGATCACCGACTGCGCTTCTCTCAGCGCCTGCTGCGAGAGCGTGACCGAGTCGGTGCGCATGTAGGTGATCAAGCCCTCGCGCTCCGCGCCCAGGTCGATCCCCTCGTAAAGGCTCTGCGCGACGGACATCGTGCGCCGCGCGCTGAAGCCCAGCTTGCGGTTGGCATCCTGTTGCAGCGTTGATGTGGTGAACGGCGGCGACGGCCGCCGCGTCGAGGGCGATGCCTCGACCTTGGTTACCGTCCACGGCGTCGCGGCACGTAGCCGCTCCACCACGCCGTCGATCTCGTCGTCACCGAGCACCCGCACTCCATCGGCGCTGAGCAGACCGGTCGTGGAATCGAAGTCGCGGCCAACAGGCAGCCGCTCAGCGCCCAGCCGACGCAGCGTTGCCGGTAGCGACCCACGTTCGGCGCGCAACAACGCTTCGGCGTCCCAATAGGCAGCCTGATGGAAGGTGGCGCGCTCGCGCTCGCGTTGCACCAGCAGTCGCACCCCCACGCTCTGCACGCGCCCCGCCGACAACCCCACTTGGACTTTGCGCCAGAGCACCGGCGACAAGCTGTAGCCGTAGAGACGATCGAGAATCCTGCGGGTTTCCTGGGCGTCGACCAGATCGCGGTCGATCTCGCGCGGTGATCGCAGCGCCTCCTCGATCGCGTCCTTGGTCACCTCGTGGAAGACGATCCGCTCCACCGGCACCTCGGGCTTCAGCAGCTCCACCAGGTGCCAGCCGATCGCCTCCCCCTCCCGGTCCTCATCCGTCGCCACCAGCAGTTTGTCGGCGTTCTTCAATTCGCGTCGCAGTCGCTTGACGTGATCCGCCTTCTCGTCGGGCACGATGTAGACCGGCTTGAACCCATCGTCGACGTTGACGCCCAGCTCGGCCCAGGACTCACCTTTGATCTCGTCGGGCCGCTCGTGGGCGTTGCCGGGCAGGTCGCGCACATGCCCGTACGAGGCGTCGACGACGTAATCTTCACCCAGGAAGCGGGCTATCGTCTCCGCCTTGGCGGGCGATTCAACGATCACCAACGGCTTCTTCGAGCGCGCACGCTTGGCGGAAGACCGCGGCTTTGGCGTCTCCTCGTCGGCCTCTTCGGGCGCGTCTACTCGGGGTTGTTCAGCTTCGGACATAAGTCATTGGGCCCACTTGGCGGACCAATCCTCACAATTCGAGCATAGCCAGCGTGCTGGCCACGGTCGCAACGGGCAAGCCAGCACGCCGCACCGCCTCATCAATATGACGAGGCTCGCGCGTCAAATGTTGCAGCACTGTTGCCTCGGTCTCGTCCTGCGGCATCAACTCCGCGAACTCCACCTGTCGCTCGACCATCTGCAGGTTCAGTTCCTCCAGGATGTCGCCCACATCGACGACGAGTTTCGCCATCCCCTGCTGAATCAGAGCGTTGGTGGCTACGCTCATCGGCGACGTCACCCGGCCGGGCACCGCAAAGACCTCACGATTCTGCTCGTTGGCGTGATTCGCGGTGTGCAGCGCGCCGGACCCTTTGCCCGCTTCGATCAGCAGCGCACCCAATGTCAGGCCCGAGAGAATGCGGTTGCGGCGCGGGAAGTAGTCCGCCCGCGGCGCGATTCCCAGCGGCTGTTCTGAGATCACGGCGCCCTGTTCGGCGATCTGCGCGGCGAGCCCCTTATGTTCGGGCGGGTAAACGGTATCTAGGCCCGACACGACGACCGCGAGCATTCGCCCCCTGGCGTCGAGCGCCGCCCGATGCGCGATTCCGTCCACACCCCGGGCGAGGCCGCTGACTACGGTGATCGAGTTCGTTGCGAGTCCGCGGCTGAGTTCCTCAGCCATCTGTCGCTCGTAGGCGGAGACTCGCCGCGTGCCCACGACGGCGACCGACCACTCATCGCGATCTTCGATCGTGCCTTGCACGAAGAGCACCGACGGGGCGTCGTCGATCTCTTTCAAGCGCGGCGGATAGCCGGGATCATTCCAGGTGAAGGCCGCGATCCCCGTGCGGTCGATCGCCTCCAGCTCCTGATCGGGATCGACCTTTGCGCGAGAGCGCAGCACGCTGCGCAGCGTCGACTCGTCGAGCCCAGCGGCTTGCAACTCCGCGCGTGGGGCCTCCAGGCCGCGCGCATCGAGCCGAAGTGTCGCTCCAGCAGTCGCGCGCGCATGCCGCCCACGCGGGGCACGCGGGCGAAAGCCAGCCAATAGCCGAGATCGGAATTGGTCATGCGACTGGGAGAATAACCCACAACGTTTGTCTGCTACCAGTCATTCTGGGCTCCGGTTAGGCGGATTCCGATTCGGCCTTGCTCGGAACCGCGTCGTGCCGCGCCCGGATCCGAGAAATACGCCGCCCGGCCATGCGCGTGACCTCGAGCTGCACGGCCCCCGCCACCACCGTGTCGCCCACTTCTGGGATCTTGCCCAGCCGATCGAAGACGTAGCCCCCCACGGTCTCAGATTCGCCGTCCTCCAGCGTTTCCCCGAACAGTTCCTCCAACGTGCTCAGCGACGCTCGGCCGTCGACGATCGCCTCCCGCTCGCTGAGGCGCACGACTGGAGCGGCCGAGAACCGGTCATACTCATCCTCGATCTCGCCCACGATCTCCTCCAGCACGTCCTCGATCGTGACCAGCCCGGCCGTGCCGCCGTACTCGTCGATCACGATCGCCATGTGCACGCGCAGCGCGCGGAACTCCGCCAGCAACTCGTCCAGCAGCTTCGCTTCCGGCACCAGCAGCGGCGTCCGCATGAGCGAACGCACGGAAGACTCACGTCCGGCCTGGAGGTCGGCCAGGACGTCCTTGGCGTACAGAATTCCGACCACGTTGTCGATGTTCTGCTCGAACACCGGCAAGCGGCTCAGCCCGCGCTCAACGACCAGTCGCGCCGCCTCGCTGGGCGTCGTCTCGAGCTCCAACGCCACCATGTCTGGGCGGGGGACCATCGCCTCGCGCACGGTCGTCTCGCCGATCTCGATCACACGACGGATGATCTCGCGCTCCTGCTCCTCCAACTCCCCTCCTTCGCCCTGCTCCAGCAGCATCTCGATGTCACTTGGGTCGGGCGTGTACCCGTTTTCGACGGGCCGGAAGCGCGCGACCAGCAGCGCCGGCGACTCCATAAGTCGCGAGGGCAGGATGAAGAGGGAATCGAGCGCGTCCATCATCTGGACGAAGATCAGCCCAAACCCTTCGGGACTGATCGCGGCCAGGCGTCGGGGGATGGCCTGCGTGACTCCAATCGAGAGAAAGCCAACCGCACCCGTGCCGACGACGGTTTCCCAGTCGAAGCCAGTCTCCGCGATCATCACGTAGAGCCCGGAAGAGAGCCCCGTCACAACCGCCACGGTGCGCCCAACGGCGAACGATCCTTGAGTCCGTTCACGATTCTGCACGATCCAGTTGAGCCGTTGCGCATGGTGATCGTCAGGGTCATGCGAGAGGAGCAGCCGCGCGCGGGAGCGGCTCAGGCTGATCACGCCCGCCTCCGCGATCGTCTCGACGATGAGCAGGGCCAGTGCCGCGATCAGGAACGCCAGCGCGACGATCGATCCCGTCATCATGAGTTGGTCCGTCGCTTCGAACGGGGGCGCACCGCGCGGGCCGGCGATCCAACGACGTTGCTCCCGGCCGGCACATCCTTCGTCACGACGGCGCCCGCCGCCGTCGACGCCCCGTCACCGATCACCAGCGGTGCGATCAGCAACGAATCACTGCCGATGAAGACGTCTTTCCCGATTACGGTGCGGTGCTTTTGCTCGCCGTCGAAGTTGCAGGTGATCGCCCCCGCGCCGATGTTGCTGCGCGCGCCCACCTCGGCATCTCCGACGTAGGAGAAGTGTCCCATTTGCACGCCCTCGTGCAGCTGGGCCTGCTTGATCTCGGCGTGCGTTCCGACGTGGACGTGGTTGGCGAGGGAGGTCCCCTCACGCAACGTGCTGTAGGCCCCGACCTCGACATCGTCCGCCAGGCGTGCGCCGGTCAGCTGGCAATTCACGAGTTCGCAGCGGTCGCCGACCAGGCTGTCCCGAATGACGGCGTTCGGGCCGATCACGCACTCCACGCCGACAATGGTGCGCCCGCGAAGGTGGCTGCCGGGCTCGATCACACTGTCCGCGCCGATGCAGGCGTCGGCGTCGATGTAGGTGTTGCCCGGATCGACGATCGTCACGCCCTGATCCAGCCATTGGTCGCAGATCCGGCGTCGCAGCGCGACTTCCGCTCGCGCCAGGTCGCGCTTATTTTCGATGTTCAAGGGCCCGTCTGGCAGCGCCAGCGCGACGCCGCGTACGTCGAGTGACTCGGCGACGGCGCTCTCAAGGATGTCGGTCAGATACAGCTCGCCGTTCGCGCCAGGTTCGATCGACCCCAACGTGGCCCAGAGCCAGTCGGCCGGGATGCGATAGATCCCCACGTTCATCTCGCTAATTGCTGCTTGCTCAGGGGTCGCTTCCGCCTCTTCCACGATCGCGCAGAAACGGCCCCCCGCGTCGCGAGCGATTCGCCCGTAGCCCGTCGGGTCCGCCACCACCGCGGTTGCCAACACCAGATCGCCCTCTGCGACAGCGACAGCACGAATCTGCTCCGCTTCCAAGAGCCCCAGATCGCCGTTGATGACGAGCACCGCGCCGGTCGTTACGGCGGCGGCCGCCTGTAAGACGGCGTGTCCGGTGCCCAGCGGTCGCTCCTGACGCACGAAGTCGCACTCGAGCTCCACCGAAGCGGCCGCCTCGACCGTCGCTCGCACCGCGTGGTCTTCGGGTCCGGTCACCACCACTGCGCGTCGGAGGCCCGCCTCGTCGACGGCACGCACGACGTGACCGAGCATCGGCCGGCCGGCCAGCGGCTGCAACACCTTTGGCAGGCGCGAGCGCATGCGCCTGCCGCTGCCGGCCGCGAGCACCACCGCCGTCACGTCCGGCAGAGGAGTCGTTGACGTGTCGTGGGCGGGCGAACCGGTCGAAGGCGCCGTATGGCGACTTGGCGGTTCGTCGGAGGGATCGGTGTCTAAATGGTCCAAGATTGCTTTTCGGCGGCCCGATGACACGGGGGCCGCGTCTGACTGTGTACGAATAGTAGATGGATCTGACCCCACCCCTGTCAACTGCAGGATGCGGCCGTCAAGCGGGTCACGCTGCTCTGAGGCGGCGCGCGTCGCACCCCGGGCCCGCGCAGCGTTATCTGCGCATCAACCACCCCGGGCACGGCTCGGGACCATTCCTATACTGAGCGCAGGCCACCACCACCTTCGAGTCGATGCACCCGCTAACGTCGCCGCATTGATTGCAGTGGCCCGCGAACTGCATCAGCCAGTACTGGGGATCCCTTATGGAAGCCAGCGAGATCCGACGCGCCTTCACGGACTTCTTCGTGAACCGACAGCATCAGGCCGTCGCCAGCACATCTCTCGTCGCGCCGGGCGATCCCACGCTGCTCTTTACCACGGCGGGCATGGTCCAATTTAAGCCATATTTCTTGGGCCAGGCGGAGCCGCCCCATACACGCCTGACCACGGTCCAGAAGTGCTTTCGCACGACCGATCTGGAGGATGTGGGCGACGCGACGCACCTGACTATGTTCGAGATGCTGGGCAACTTCTCGTTCGGCGATTACTTCAAGCGCGAGGCCATCACCTGGTCCTGGGAGTTCATGACGGAGGTTCTCGGCGTCCCCGCCGACCGGCTCGTCGTCACGGTTTTCACCGACGACGACGAGGCCTACGACATCTGGCACGACGAGGTCGGCATCCCCGCCGACCGCATCTATCGCTACGGCGAGGACCAGGGCAATTACTGGTACGCCGGCGACGAGGGGCCCTGCGGCCCCTGCTCGGAACTGCACTACGACGTGCATCCCAATCCTGACAAGCCGAACGAGGGGCCCGCCGATAACGAGGAACGCTGGCTGGAGGTCTGGAACCTCGTCTTCATGCAGTTCCAGCAGAACAAAGGCGGAAGCAAGACGCCGCTGCCCAACGCCAACATCGACACCGGCGCTGGGCTCGAGCGCGTCGCGATGATGGTGCAGGACACCCAAAACCTGTACGAGACGGACCTCTTCGCGCCGCTGCTGGACTACATCGGCGGCCGCTGCGACCGCGACTACGCCAGCGCCTCCGAGAAGGACCAGCGCGCCCTGCGCGTGATCACCGAGCACGGCCGGGCGATGACGTTCCTCGTCTCCGACGGTGTCATCCCCAGCAACGAAGGCCGCGGCTACGTCCTGCGACGCCTGATCCGTCGCGCGCTCTACATGGCGCAAACGTTGGGCATCGAGGAGCCGTTTCTCGTCGATCTGGCCGCTGAGGTGCGCAAGCACATGGGCGATGTCTACCCAGAGACGATCGACCAGGCCGCCCTGACCGACACGATCCTGTCTCAGGAAGAGGAACGCTTTCGGCGCACGCTCGACACTGGCCACGGCCTGCTCGAACGGCTGATCGTCCCGCGACTCGCGGGCGACGTCGCCGCCGAGCGGGTCGAGGTCAGCGGGGCACGCGCACTGGCTGAGACGATCGACGGCATCCTGGCCGACCTCCCGTCCGACGCTCCGGCCGTCATTCCCGGCCAAATCGGCTTCATCCTCTACGACACCTACGGCTTCCCACCGGAGCTGACCGCAGAAGTGGCCGAGAGCCACGGGCTCGGCTTCGATCGGGACGGCTTCGACGCCGCCATGGAGGCGCAGCGCGAACGCGGCCGCGCCTCGTCCGAGTTCAAGGTGGGCTCCGAGGCGGCGATCTACGCGGCCATCGACGGCCGCTCCGACTTCTCCGGCTACGACGGCACGGCCGACATCGGAACCGTGATCGCGCTGGTCGCCGGCGAGAACAGCGTGAAGCGTGTCGAACTCGGCAACGAGGTCGAGGTCGTGCTCGACCGCACGCCCTTCTACGCCGAGGGTGGCGGCCAACAGGGCGACGCCGGAACCCTGACGGCGGCGGACGGCGAGATCGCCGTGCGCGACACCCAGGCGCGTGGCGACCTGATCGCCCACATCGGCGAGGTCGTCGCCGGCCAGATCAGCGTCGGCGACTCGGTGCAGGCCGCCGTCGACCTCGATCGACGCTACGGCCTGATGCGTAATCACAGCGCGACGCACCTACTGCACGCGGCTCTGCGCCAGGTCTTGGGCGACCAGGTGCGCCAGGCCGGATCGCTCGTCGCTCCGGACCGCTTTCGCTTCGACTACACCCAGCCCGAGGCGCCCAGCTCCGAGCAGCTCGCCGCCGCCGAGGCGCTGGTCAATGCACGCATCCGCGACGACATCCCGATCGCGACCAACGAGATGGGCTACCAGGACGCGATCGAGTACGGAGCCACGGCCATCTTCGGTGAGAAATACACGACCGATGTGCGCGTGGTTGAAATCTGCGACTCGGACCCGCAGGTCCGCGACTGTTTCAGCAAAGAGCTCTGCGGCGGCACCCACGCTCCCGCGACGGGCTTCATCGGCGGCTTCAAGATCGTGGCGGAGGGCAGTATCGGCGCGGGCCTGCGCCGGATCGAAGCGCTGACGGCAGCCGCCGCTGATGCCTGGCAGCGCCAGCGCCTGGACGCGCTCGAAGCGGTGGCCGGGCAACTGCGCAGCACGCCGCTCGACGCGCCCGCCCGCGTCCTCGCACTGCAGGCGGAGCTGGACGACGCGCGCAAGCGCCTGGCGCAAGTCGAACGTCAGGCCAGCGCCGGCTCGGCGGCTGGATTGGCCGAGCAAGCCGAGCAGGTCGCCGGAGTGAACGTGGTTGCGGGACGGATCGACGTGGCTTCCGCCGACGCGCTACGGGAGGCCGGCGACGAAGTCAAACGTCGACTGGGCAGTGGGGTTGTTGTGCTGGGGACGGTGGCCAAGGATCGACCCGTCTTCGTCGCCATGGTCAGCGATGATCTGATCGACGACGGCCTCCACGCGGGCAACCTGATCCGCGATGTGGCCAAGCTGGCCGGGGGCGGCGGCGGTGGCAAACCGCACATGGCTCAGGCCGGGGGCAAAGACGCCGACAAGCTCGACGAGGCCCTGAGCGCCGTCCCCGCTATCGTGGAAGCGCAGCGGGCCGGTTAGAGGGGGACCATCTTGGTCCAACCCCACCCATCGCGGGAGCGCGCCGCGGGACGAGTTCTGGGTCTCGATCCGGGCCAGCGCTGGATCGGCGTTGCCGTCTCCGACGATGATCGCCGCCTCGCCCTGCCCCTCTGCACGATCGATCGTCGTCAAGAATCTGACGACGGCGCCGCGTTGATCGCGGGTCGGCTGGGCCTGGAAGGCGCGACGCTGGCCGTCGTCGGTGTGCCGCTGCGTCCCGACGGCGCGGATGACGAACAGTCGCTCGCCTTCCGCGCGCTCGGTACGACGTTGGCACAGCGGTTGGATCTCCCCACGGAGTTCGTCAGCGAGCGTTTCAGTAACCCGATCGGCGCGTTGACGCCGCCCCCTCCGACCAAGGTCCGCGGCCGGCGTCGCTCTGCCCGTGGCACCGGTCAAGGCGCCGCGCAGCACAAGAAACGTCGAATGGAGGAGCACGCCGTCGCGGCGGCCAACATCCTTCAGCGCTGGCTCGACGGGCAGGCGTCCGCCTCCGGTTTGCCCGAGCGGCAGGACGCCTGATGCGCCTGACGCCCCTCGTCAGCTCCGCTGCTGCCGTTCTGCTCGTGGCGTTGGCGGTCTGGCTCGCGCTCGACGTCCCCGGTGCCGCCACCGACGAAGATCCCGCCGACGCGGCCGGGCAGCGCGTCTCCACCGCCGCCGCGACGATCACGGTCGACCCCGGTGACGGTGCTCGCGCGATCGGCGACAAGCTGGCCGCGGCAGGCGTGATCGATTCGCCACGCCGCTTCGAGACGCTGGTCGCGCTGTTTGGCTACGAGGCCAACCTGGCGGCGGGCGACTACGACTTCGAAGCCGGTCTGACCACGACCGAGATCATCGAACGCATTCGCGCCGGGATCACGGCACCGCTCGTCGTCACCATCCCGGAAGGTCTGCGGATCGAGGAGATCGCGGAGCGCCTCGACGACGAAGGGATTTTGCCCGCCGTCGACTTCTTGATCGCGACCCGCAATCCGGCCAACTGGGAGGGCACCAGCGCCGCTGGTCGCCCGGCCGGCGTCTCGATCGAAGGCTATCTCTTCCCCAGCACCTACCGACTCTCGGCCCGCGCCACCGGCGACGCGGTCGTACGCGCAATGCTGGAGCGCTTCGATGACCAGATCTCACCCGAGATCGAGGCGGCGATCCAGGCCTCCGGACGTACGCTGCATGATGTCTTGACGATCGCATCGATCGTTGAGCGGGAGGCCGTCCTCGCCGGCGAGCGCGCCACGATCGCCTCGGTCTTCTGGAACCGTGTGCGGGACGTGATCGCCCTGCAGGCCGATCCCACCGTGCAGTACGCCATCGCAGCGGAGCCGGCGAACGTCCTCGCATTTGGCTACTGGAAGCCGGTCCTGGAGGCTGCCGACCTGACCTACTCCTCGCTCTTCAACACGTACGTGGTGATCGGACTTCCGCCGACGCCGATCGCCGCCCCGGGTCTAGCCTCGATCCTGGCGGCGGTGGAACCCGCCACGACCGAGTTTCTCTACTTCGTGAGTCGCGGCGACGGCTCGCACGTCTTCGCAGCAACCTTTGGCGAGCACCTCGAAAACGTCGTTCGCTTCCAGGGCGAGGAGTAGGCGGATGCCTGCGCGCGTCGGCCTGATCGGTCACCCCGTCGCCCACAGCATCTCGCCGCGCTTCCAGCAGGCCGCCTTCGACGCGATCGCGTTTGACGCCCGGTACGAGGCCTGGGATCTGGATCCGGACGACCTCGACGCGTTTATCGACGGTCTGCGCCAGGAGGGCAGTCTGGGCGCCAACGTAACCATCCCCTACAAGGAGGCTGCTGCGCGCTCCATGGACCGCTTGCATCAGACGGCGCGCTTCGTCGGCGCGATCAACACGATCGTGCGCGGCGACGACGCGACGCTGGAGGGCTACAACACCGACGTCAGCGGCTTCCAGCGCACGCTCGAGGCGGAGGGCTTCGATCCCGAAGGCAAACAGGCCGTGATCTGGGGTGCGGGCGGCGCGGCGCGGGCCGTCGCCTGGGGTCTGATCTGGCGAAAGATCAGCGGTCTCACGATCTGCAATCGCACCGCCGTGCGGGCCGGCCGCCTGCGCCACGATCTTTCGTCGGCCGCGATCGACGTGACGCTGCGCGCGCACGGCATCGACGACGCCAAAGCGGGCGCGGCTTTGGCGCGCGCCGACCTCGTCGTCAACTGCACGCCGATTGGTTTGCGCGGCTCGGGCAGCGAAAACGACGCGCCCTTCGATGTCGCTGTCCTCCCCGCTCATGCCACCGTCGTCGACCTGATTGCGAATCCCGTCGAGTCCGCGCTGGTGCGGGCGGCGAAGCGGCGTGGTCTGGTTGCGGTTGGCGGCTTGCCCATGCTGGTCTATCAGGGCGCGGCCTCGTTCGAGCTCTGGACCCGCCAAGAGGCCCCGATCGATACGATGCTCGAGGCGGCTGAGGCCGCGATGAGCGGCTAACAGGTTCGGCGTGCCGAGAGGGTCGTCACGGACCGATGGGTCGCGGATTGCGCAGCCTCATCGAACACCGGTGTCCGGTGGCAGAAACGAAAAAAAATGAACAACGGAGTGGCGATCGCGTTCGCCGTCATCTTTGTGCTGGTAGGGCTAATCGGCCTCGTGCTGTTCAAGGAGGCGCGTACCCATCGCTTCTGGCGCCAGTTGGTCGCCGAGAACAACGTCGAAGCAATTCGCGACATCATGGCTGGCGAGATCGAGCGCTGGCGCACGCAGCGCCCGCCGAAGGGCATCAGTGCCGCCGTCTGGGCGGGCGTGCAGGGTATGGAACTGATCACGGCTAACGCGAAATACGTGCACCTCACGACCAGTGCCGAGCCCGAGTTCCGCCTGGTTGAGGGCAAGCAATCGCAGGTGGCGACATCGCTCGACACGGCGCGTGCCACCACTGCCCTCCTGCTGGAGATGGTCTTTTACGACGTGCCGAACTTCCGCCCGGACGTGACCCGTGTCGACATCTACACGGCCTTCCGTGACGCGTCGGGCAGCGCTGTCCCCACGCCGATTCTGTCCGTCACCGCCGAGCGCGATGACGCGATGTACGTCGACTGGGACGAGGAGCCGCGCGTCGTGATCGACGAATTCGCGTCCACCTATACCCTGAGCGACTCGGGCGAGGCGCAGCCGATCGCTCTGCCCGAGGAAGACCCGGCACTGGCCGAGTTCGAACCTGACCCGGCGCCGGCCGCGGCGAGCGAAAACTCCGGCAATCCTCACAGCGGGTAAATCGCATAAAGTCCCCACATGGGCAATCTGCGCTGGTTCACCGCGGGAGAGTCACACGGGCCGGGCCTAATGGTCATTGTTGAGGGTGTCCCGGCGGGGCTCGACCTGAGCGAAGCCCAGATTCGCGAGCAACTCGCTCGCCGCCAGCGGGGCCACGGTCGCGGCGGGCGCATGAAGATCGAGACGGACTATGCGGAGCTGCGGGGTGGCGTCCGCCACGGCCGCACGTTGGGCAGCCCGATCGCGATGTGGATCGAGAACCGTGACCACCTCACCGGCAACGGCCCCGACAAGCGTCCCTGGACCGAGACGATGGATCGCGAGCCCGTCGATGTCGACGTGACCCGCGTCACTCGCTTGCGGCCCGGCCATGCTGACCTGGCCGCGTCGCTCAAGTACGGCTACCGCGATGCCCGTGACTCGTTGGAGCGCGCCAGCGCCCGTGAGAGTGTGGCACGCGTCGCGGCGGGCGCCGTCGCGCGGCGGCTCTGCGACGAATTCGGCGCCCGCTTTCACAGCCACGTGGTCCGTATCGGCGACGTTGCGCATGACCCGGACAACGTCGATTGGGACACGGTCGAGGAGTCGCCGGTGGGATGTGCCGACGCCGACGTTGCCAAGCGCATGGTCGACGCGATCGACGCCGCCAAGCAGGACGGCGACACCGTGGGTGGCGTCGTCGAGGCGCGAGTCACTGGCATGCCGTACGGCCTCGGCTCGCACGTGCACTGGGATCGCAAGCTCAGTGGCCGCGTCGCGCAGGCGCTACTGAGCATGAATGCCTTCAAGGGCGTCGAGATCGGCGACGGATTTCGCGGCGCCGAGAAGCGCGGTTCCGAGTTTCACGACGTCGTCCTGCCGCGCGACGAGTGGGGCGAGCACGCCTGGCGCCACCGCAGCAATCACGCCGGCGGCATCGAGGGCGGGATCAGCAACGGCGAGGACCTCGTCGTGCGCGTGGCCGTCAAGCCGATCGCGACACTTGCCCATCCCTTGCCCTCCGTCGACCTCGACGACGGCAGTCTCGTTGAGGCGCATCACGAGCGCTCCGACGTCTGTGTCGTTCCCGCGGCGGGGGTGATTGTCGAAGCGATGCTGGCGCTGGTCCTGGCCGATGCCATCCTGGAGAAGTTCGGCGGCGACCGCCTCAGCGAGACGCGACGCAACCTGGAGTCGTTCCGCGCGACATTGCTCCCGCGCGACGAACTCCCGCCTGACTGATGGCCGAATGAGTGGCAATGACTGAGCTCGACCTGCCCGACGTCCAGCGCATCGTCTTGATCGGCTTCATGGCGAGTGGGAAGTCGGCCGTCGCCGCCGCCCTGGCCGATCGACTCGGCTGGCGCGCGATTGACACCGACGACCTGATCGAGTCCGACAGTGGGCGCAATATCCCCGATCTCTTCGCCGACGAAGGCGAGCCCGCCTTCCGCGCTCGCGAGCGGGCGGCCGTCGCTCAGGCGGCGGCTGAGTCGCAGGTCGTCGTCGCCACGGGAGGCGGCGTCTGGCTCGACGCCGGCAACCGCGAGGCGCTCTGCCTCGACGGCTTCATTGTCGGCCTCGAAGCCCGGCTCGACACGATCCTCGCTCGCCACGCCGCGACTGAGATGGGCCGCCCGGATGCCCGCCCCCTGCTGGCCGGTGGCGAGCCGATCGAACGCATCCAGCAACTCAAGGCCCAGCGCCAGCCCTTTTACGCCCTCGTCGACGCCACGGTGCACACCGACGAGACACCGGTCGACGCCGTCGTCGACGAGATTCTCGACGCGTTGCGTCGCGACGGCGCACGCGTGATGGCCTCGCAAGCACGCCGTCACGCTTTTCGCGAAGGTCCAGGCGTTGAAATGCCGGCGTCGGTCGACTACGGCCCGGGAGTCTCCGCCACGGTCGCGACGGCCGGTGGCAGCTACCCGATCTACTGCGACTGGGGCCTGCTCGATCGCATGCCCGAGATTCTCGAGCGCGTTGGCGTCGGTGGGCGCGCCTTCATCGTGACCGACGAAGCCGTCGACGACCTCTACGCGCAGCCCATCGCACTCGCGCTGGAAGAGGCCGGCCGCGACGTCGTGGTCATGCCCGTCGCGGGCGGCGAATCGAACAAGAACCTGGCCGCGCTCGAAGCGCTCTACGCCGACTTCGCCACGGAGCGCGCCGAGCGAGGCGACGCCGTGATCGCCGTCGGCGGCGGTGTGGTCACCGACCTGGCGGGGACCGTCGCCGCGACCTACCTGCGCGGCATGGCGCTTGTTCACGTGCCCACGACGCTGCTGGGCATGGTCGACGCCGCGATCGGCGGCAAAGTCGCCGTCGACCTGCCGCAGGGCAAGAACCTGGTCGGCGCGTTCTATCAGCCACGCGCCGTCGTGGCCGACATCGCCACGCTCGCTACCCTGCCGCCGCGCGACCTGCGCGCCGGTTACGGCGAGGTGATCAAGCACGCCTTCATCCGCGACGTCGCCATGCTCGACGAGCTCGAACGCGACGCCGAACTGCTGCTCAATCTCAACGGCCCGGACGCGGATCGGGAGCGCGCGGTCAGCCTGATCGGCCGCAACATGGCGATCAAGGCCGCCGTCGTCTCTGCCGACGAGCGCGAGTCGGACCTGCGCATGATCCTCAATTACGGCCACACCATCGGGCATGCGCTGGAGGCTGTGACCGGCTACGGCGCGCTGCTGCACGGCGAGGCCGTCGCACTTGGCCTGATGGGGGCGGCGCGGATTGGACGGGCCACGGGGCTGCTCGACGACGCTCTCGTCGAGCGCCACCACGCGATCCTTCAACGCTTCGGTTTGCCTACTAGCGTCGACCCTGCCCACGGCGTTGAACTGGAAGCCGTGCTGGAGGCTATGCAAAGCGACAAGAAGGTCGCTGCGGGGGCCGTGCGCTGGATCCTGCTCGAAGGCGTTGGCAGCCCCGTCCTGCGAGACGACATCCCGCCCGAGGCCGGCCGCGCTGCCGTTGAATCCCTGCTGGCCGGCTGACCGTCATGCCAACGCACGACGGCGCCCACGACCTCGACGCCGACTCCAGCGCTACGCCGCAGCGACTGACCGCGTTCGTGCGGGGCCGCGTGCAAGGCGTCGGCTACCGCGACTTCTGTCGCCGCGCCGCACGCACCATCGCCCGCGACCTCGATACGCCGCTGACCGGCTACGCCCGCAACCTGCCGGACGGCAACGTCGAAGTCGTTGCGGAAGGCCCGCGCCCGGCCTGCGAGCTGCTGCTGGAGCAGCTCCGCGACGGACCTGGCTTCGCCCAGATCCTCGACGTCCGCGCGGGCTGGTCGGCCCCCTCGCACGAGTTCGACAACTTCACGATCCGCTACTGACTCTGTACCGATCGCCATCCGCGTGCAGGACTCCGGGAGCGAGCTTTCCACGAGCGACCCAGCAACATCAGCTCCTGCTGGGGGACTGGGGTACCCCCCCTAACCATTTCTTCTTTTGAGTGGGGTGGGGTCCCGGGCCCCGGTTACGACGGACCCCGCTACGACAAGCCAGGCTTGGCGACCATCAGGTACACGAAGATCACCAATGACCCATCCAGCGCCAGCGCCACCAACATCGTCCGCATCGACCCCGCCTCCGCCATCAACTCGGCGCTCTCCTCCACCTTCTCGTCGACCAACCCCTGCGCCCGACGCCGTAGCCTGCGGTTGAACGGGATCAGCACCCCGTGGTCCAGTCCCAGCGCCACCACCCAGAACACGTACGCCAGCGTCAGCCACGAGTCGCCGAACTCGAAGCCCGCCTCGTCGACCAGCAGTGACCCGAACAGGATCGCGATCAGGGCCCCGGGCGTCATCATCGTGCGCGGGTCCGACGTGCGGGCGGCCATGATGCCCACCGCCGTACTCACCCCCGCCGCGGCCACCATCAGGAACGCCCCCAGGATGTGGAGGAAAAGCAGCACCTCGGCGTACGACATGGGATGCGTCCTGACCAGGCCGCCGACCCCCGCACCGTACAAGGCCCGGCGTCGAGGGGAACGGCTGGGCATGCGAGCCACGCAGCAGAGTGGGCGTCGATCTGAGAGGTTCTACGCGTCCGACGCCGACGGGCCATCGCTAGATGCTGTCCGATCCGCGACCCCATCACCTCTGAGCGGAAGGAACCACTCGTTGTCGCGAGCGGCGTCACCGCCCCCATAATCGTGGGATTCGTCCCAGGGTTGTGCTGCCGCGATCCTCACTGACTCGACGTGTCCTTTGGATTTCGACACGATGGCCTCTACGCGAACAACTACCTCGATCTCGGGGTCGAATACCAGACCGCCGTCAGGGCCGCGGCCGAGTTCCCAAAGATCCCAACCCATACAGAACCCTCGTTGAACCTCCTCATCCGTTAGGTGCCACTGGAACGATGCGAAGACGGCCGCGGTTAGCGTGACGACACTTCGCTCGGAATCCAACTCCCCAGCGGACTCCAGATGGAGGTTGCCGGCGAGTCTGGCACTGGTCATTCGGATGGGTGCGTTGAACCAATCCCCGTCGGCGAGGACCGCGCGGGGGGGGGTAGCACGATGGGGGCGAACTGGCGCTGGAGGAGGAGAGAGACTTCACTAGAGAATCTGCCCTGTGCAGGTTCGATCTCTAGCCGTGCATTCAGAGTTTGGTCGGTGCCGAGGAGTGGCATAATGGCAGCATCAATGTACGACTGCAGGCTGCCGAAGTAGCGCGCGTCAACGCCGAGACGTTCAGCTTCTTCCTTTAGTTCATCGTGCAGTTCGCCAGGTTTGGCCGCGAAGTCTCGCGTATTAGCCGACACGAACACCACTCCCCGCTCAGGCGATTTGTTGCCGATCTCGAGCACTGTGCTCCAGATCAAGAAATCCCGATATCCGACGTCTCGCGACTTCGGGATCCCTCTGAAGGGTTTGCGCCCGGTCTGCAAGGCCCTGAGAACTTCTTCGTGAGGCACTCGTGGTGGTGGCCAGAAGATCGCCCCTTGAGACTTCAACGAATCCACCACGCGCGGCTCGACTGCCTCAAGGCAAAGGGTTAGATCTGGGAGGCTGGGCGCATTCAGTAGAGATGCTGCTTGAGCTAATATTCTCAAGCCCTTAGAGGTCTGCGCGTGTAGGTCACTGATGCTTGTCTGCCGGTGCGTGACGAGTTCGCCTAGGACTACCTCGGGCACGTAGAGTCTGGCGCCGACCCGGCGTAGGTATGCGAGTATCATGTCCTGCCGGTCGGCGCTGACGTTCAGATAGTTCAGCAGTTCGTTCGTGTCGATCACGAGACGCATTGATCGCTGCCTCAGCGAGTGTCACTCTCACAGGCGAATCGTACCGGACCCCCTACCGCTCCCACCCCACCATCACCACATCGACCTCTTCCCCCGGCTCCACCCGCTCGACGTCGTGCGGGCAGATCGCGAACGCGTTGGCGTACGCCATCGACGTCAGGATCCCGCTCGACTGCTTGCCCGTCGAGGCCGCGTGCCAGACACCGTCGCCGGCCTGGGTCACGATTACGCGCGCGTAGACGCGACGACCGTCGCTGTTCTCGATCGCGTCTTCCATCACCGCCCGCAGCATCGGTCGCGGCGACGG
>Ga0310121_10002162_pt1 | contig 19127 bp, 16 predicted proteins | sample CB27_Tmax_986_MG_FD_203504 | JGI IMG/M metagenome (GOLD analysis project Ga0310121, IMG submission 203504) | Marine microbial communities from Western Arctic Ocean, Canada - CB27_Tmax_986 | ecosystem: Environmental > Aquatic > Marine > Oceanic | place: Canada: Western Arctic Ocean | collected...
TGAAGTACTGGGCGTCGTTCGTGGGCTGCGCCAAATGGGAACGACTCGAAAACTGAAAGGCGATCCGTTGAAGGATCTCAATCGAATCTGTAGATATTTGGAGAACAATGCATGTCGGATGCGATACGACGAATATCTACACCGAGGTTACCCAATCGCATCGGGCGTGATTGAAGGAGCTTGCCGTCACCTAGTGAGAGACCGGATGGAACGCAGCGGGATGCGTTGGACGCTAGAGGTCGCTCGAAGTATGTTGAATCTACGGGCCGCTTTTCAAAGTGACCATTGGGGATCGTTTCTTGACGATCATATCGCCAAGGAAACGAACAAGAATCATTCCAATGCCAACATGCTCACCAACTACACGCCATTGACAATAGCTGCATAACCGGCGGATCGCCGGTTATACCCATGCAAGAAGTGCTTCCTGATATAGTATTCGTCCCATCCCCATCTGGACTTCCGTGGATTAGGCTTTAGGATGGAGACTGGGAGCTTTGGAATGGAGTTGCCGTAGCCTCGACACCTTCACCATTCGGAAAACATCAGTGTGTGGCAGGTCGTCTCCATACCGAGTTGGATCTTGCCATCAGGAATCATGGGGTAGACCGTTCAAAGACTTAATCGAACACGGCGATCCTCGCCGCACCCCCTTTATAGGCCACAAAAATTCGACGCCGTTAACGTATAGGTATTCGCGACGCAAACCAATTCTTACTTAATACTCTACCCGATAATTTCCTGCAAAACCTTACCACCAATATCGGTCAACTGACGGTTACGCCCGGCGTGCAGATAACGTAGCTGGTTATCGTCCAGACCCATAAGATCCAGAATGGTGCCGTGAACATCTCGGATGTGAATGGGCTCGCCGGTCGAGCGGAGACTGAACTCATCGGTCGCACCCGCGGTCGCGCCACCTTTAACGTTGCCTCCAGCCATCCACATGCACAACGCCCATGAATTGTGCTCGCGACCCGGATTCTCTGACATCCCACCGTTTTTGAACGGTGTGCGGCCCATCTCCGATGCCCAGACGACTAACGTTTCCTCGAGCAAACCTCTTTGTTTGAGGTCAGTCAACAGTCCGGCGACCGGCAAGTCCACCTCTCCGCAATTCTTCATCATACGCGTCTGCACCGCACCATGATGATCCCAGCTATCGCCGCCAATTTGCACGCCGTGAATCAACATGGTATACCGCACGCCACTCTCAACCATGCGTCGCGCCAACAAACACTGTCGACCAAATCCAGCCGTCTTGGCATCATCCAACCCATAGAGCTGTCGGGTGTGCTGCGTTTCGTTGGCGATATCGACTATCTCCGGTGCCTCGGTTTGCATACGGAATGCCAATTCGTAGGCGCTGATTCGCGCTTCTAACTCGGTCGCTTCCGGGCGGTCCGCAAGATGCGACTCGTTCAGCCACTTCAACATATTAAACTCACGTCGTTGTTGATCGACTGAGACTCCTGCAGGCCGATCAAGATTCAAAATCGGCGTACCCGTGGCACGTAACAACGCGCCTTGATAGGTAGCCGGTAAATAGCCGTTGCTCCAGACCGCCGCACCATTGACCGGTGCCCCTCGTGGATCCTGAAGCACCACGTAACCGGGCATATCCTGACTGGAGCTTCCTAATCCATAGTTAACCCACGACCCGATCGATGGACTGCCTGGGAATTGGCTGCCCGTCGTAACGTGTAACGTGGACGGGCCGTGATTCTGGTTGTCCGTTTTGATTCCATGAATGAATGCCAGATCGTCAACGTGGCTGGCCAGATTGGGAAACAATTCGGAAACGTACCGGCCCGATTCGCCATACTTCCGGAACGAAAACGGACTGCCAATGCAAACATGTGGAAAGGTCAGACGGCCTTGTAATTCGCCAGAGATGTCCGGCACCCGGTTCAACGGTTTGCCATGTAACTGGTTGAGCACCGGCTTGTATTCAAACGAATCCATCTGGCTGACACCCCCCTGCATGAACAGGAAAATGCAATGCTTCGCCTTGCGCCCGAGATGGTGAGGCTGGCGAGCGGCCAACGGATTGACAACCGACGGCGCGGCCGCGAGGTCATCTGCCAACAGACTCGTTAGTGCCATGGCCCCGATTCCGTTGTACGAGCGACAGAGAAAATCGCGTCGTGACGTGATGGGTGTGGAAGGTGTAGGTCTCTCAATCAATGGTCGCATCGGACACTCCATGTGTTCAATCCACATATACGAATTCGTTCGCGTTGTACAAGATGCGACACAACGCGATCAGCCCCCTTTGGCCTGGTTTGCTGTCGCCCGGTTCGCTGTCGCCTGGTTCGTTGTCGCCTGGTTCGCTATTGGCAGGATCGGCGTTGGCTGATTCACTGTCGGCCACCAGTTGTTGCAGCTGCCGCGATTCGTCCGCTGTCGGAGGCCGGCTCAAGGCCAAAAGGAAACCACGTTTGACCTGCGCTTCAACGTCGTCGCCGACTTCGTTGCGGATCCTGTCAGCAAGATACCGAGATTCTTCATTAACCAAGTCACCGTTGTACATCGCCAGCGCCTGTAGCGGCGTGACCGAACTGCGACGGCGAGGGCGGGATTCATCACATACCAAAGAGTCAAGGACCTGCATAAACGGCATCGTCAATGTCCGTTGCTGGTAGATGTACACGCTTCGTTTTCGCGACTCGGGACCATACTGGGTATCCCACTTGCTGCGGCTGTACTTCACCCGCTCGCCAATGTCTCCAGGTAATGGCGGAAAAATGGGAAGTCCGAATTGTTCGGGGTTCAATCGACCGCTGACCGTCAACACCGCGTCGCGAATTGCTTCGGCCTCCAACCGTCTGCGCGAGAATCGCCAAACCAGCTTGTTATCGGGATCAACCAATTGCGGACTTGGGATTTCCGGATTCGGATCATCGGATGATGAAGCTTCCGCCAGCCAAACATTACAATCCGCAATATTCGACGATTGCCGATAAGTGTTCGAAGTCACCATCAGTCGGTGCATCGCCTTGAGGCTCCAGTTCTCTTCGACGAACCGAACGGCCAGCCAATCCAATAGCTTTGGATGCGAAGGACCGCCACTTAGTTGTCCGAAGTCGCTGGGAGTGGCGACGATCCCGCGTCCAAAGTGCCAATACCACAACCGGTTCATCATCACGCGGCCAGTGAGTGGATTGTCCATTTGGGTCATCCATTGAGCCAAAGCCATACGGCGACTTCGCGTGGGCCAACGCTTGAAGGGATCCAAACGAACAGCAGCTGGCCGCTGGTGTCCCGTGATGCAACTGAGAAAACCGGCCTCCACCGCCTCACCTGGGTTGTCGTATTCACCGCGGATCATCACACGGGAGACGGGAACGCTCGGTTCATAGGGCGGCCCAAACGAATGACGCACGGACATGGCAACGGGCTGCAGTCTTTTCAAGTGCTGGCTAATGAATCCTTCACGCGAAGTCAAGTATTCGTACCGCTGGCGCTCGTCATCGGTAAAGAGCTCACGATTCTTAATATGTTTGTCTAGGCCAGCCCGGTCGCTCTCCTCGACTTTCTTCGCAAACTCCGCCAACTCCGTTTTTGCTGCTTCGCCTTCTTCTTGAAAGGCTTTCCGCTTTTCCTCTGCCCACTGCTGTTCGTTGTCGCGATAGAACTCCGCTGGCAATGCGCCGCCGATCTGGAAGATGTCTTCTTGTTCCGGCGGTGGAATCGCGACGGTATTGAAGAAAGCCTTCAGCCGATAAAAGTCCTTCGTGGGAATCTGATCGTATTTATGGTCGTGGCATTTGGCGCATCCGACGGTCAAGCCGAGGAATACGGAGCCGACGGTGGAGGTGATTTCGCTAAGCATCTCATGCCGCGTCTCGTCGCCGCGTGGTTCGGTAAAAGGTGCCAGTCGCAGAAAGGTCAAGGCGACGACATGTTCTGGCTTGGGCGACGGCAACCCGGCTGCGCCCATAATCTCCTTGTACTCGTCGCCAGCGATCTGATCTTTGATAAATTCGTCATACGGTTTGTCATTATTGAAGGCATCGATGACGTAGTCGCGATACCGCCAGGCGTGTGGCAGATCAGGATCACCTTCATAGCCAGCGGTATCGGCGTAACGGGCCAGGTCCAACCAAAAGCGGGCCCAACGTTCCCCGTAGCGAGAATCCTTCAATAACCTGTCGACCACCTTTTCGTAAGCAGCGGGGTCCGCATCGCCGACGAACGCGATAACCTCTTCAGGCGTCGGCGGAAGACCAATCAAATCGAAATAGAGACGACGGATCAACGTTTGCCGCCCTGCCTCTTTGGCTGGCTCTAGTCTCGCCTCCTCGAGCCTGGCCAAAATGAAGGCATCAATGTCGTTACGCACCCAGTCCGGGCGGGTGACCGTCGGCGGCGCAACTGCCTTGGGGGTCGTGAATTCCCAGCGATTCGTTTCCGCAGCGGAGGTAGTTGAGGAACTGATCAGGAGGACCAGGACCAAGCCAAATTGGTGAGAGATGTGGCGATTCATCGGCGGATTCCGTCGTTGGTTCGACAGGGATGGACGTCCAATCCCCCTCGGCTTCGAGAGGCCCCTGGTACTGGTATTATATATCGCGAGGAAATGGTAATCCACGGCTAGTTCCGCCCGAAAGGAGCTCAACATGCCCCCTACTTCTGGACCATTGCGGACATCCAGAATTCCAGTCCAACGACATCTCCGCGTGGCAACGCGACGTGTCGGAACTGGCCAAACGCGAAAACCTCGTCATCAAGGTATCGGAAATTCTCGTTCACGCGAAATCTGAAGATTGGAGGCTGGAGGATGTTGAAAGGACTGGCCGTAAGACTTTGGATGCGTCGTGTTTAAAGTCCAAAGTCGTACGAGTTCAGCTACCTGATGTTTCTCACCACTCATCGGCATCGTGGATACGCTGTGCGGCCCGCACAACGTCTCCATCCTCTGGAAAACACTCGAGCCCTACGGGTAGGTCATATCCGATTTCACGAATGACTTTGAAGACCTCCGTGTAATTCACCTCACCCGTTCCCGGCTCGTTGCGATCCGGCGAATCAGCCAGCTGGATGTAGCCGATGTAATCTTTTCCTTTGCGGAGATTGTCGATCAGGTTTCCCTCGTATCGCTGCATGTGGAAGAAATCCCAATTCAATTTGACCCACTCCGAGCCAACTTCGCGACAGATCGCAATGCCGTCACGACTGCCATAGAGACAATGCCCGGCGTGGTTGTAGGGATTCATCGGTTCGAGAATGATTGTCTTCTTATGCTTTTCAAGAATCGGTACCGCCTGCTTCAGCTTGGCAATAACAGCTGCGTGCATCTCCTCGTTGGACAATCCGTCAATATCGTTGCCAGCGACTACGGTAAACAGCTCGCATCCGGGTAACTGGTCGGCGATTGCACAACTCTCTTCGACTGCGGCGAGAAAGCATTTAGCATCTTTCTCTGGATGGTTCAGGATCTGGCCGAAGGGCCAGCAAGTAAACTGCGCGGCCGTCATGTTCTGCTCCTTGAGCACTTTGGCTATGGCCGGAATGTTGCGATCTTGATAGGGCCAAAACTCGACCGCGGGAAAGCCGAGTTTCGCTGCCTCCATGACGCGTTGCTCCATTGGTCCGCTAAACCACATTTCCAGGTTGACGGCAAAAGCCGTATTACGAGTCCGCCCGGGCAAGGCTGGATCTTGCTTCAATAGAGGTTTTGCAACGATTGACGGTTGGCCGGACAGCGTGGTGGCGGCCAGCGCGGCAGACCCGGCGAGGAGCGTACGACGAGAGATTGGTTGGCGTTTCATAGGTACACTGATGTGTGAGAGGGGATGTGTGAGAGGGGATGTGTGAGAGGGGATGTGTGAGAGGGGATGTGTGAGAGGGGATGTGTGAGAGGGGATGTGTGAGAGGGCTTGTCGTCTAATTTATCAAACACGAAATACCTGAAAGACACGAAAGGGGTTGGCTTTTCACGCCCGCACGCGCGCGAAGATGGCCATCCACCGATCTTGTTTCGTCTGTTTCGTGTGTTTTGTGGTTCTGCTGTCCGAGCAACGATTAAAAGCCCAGCCCTTTGATCTTTAACGGAATACGCAACAAATACTTGTGAGCCGTAATATACAATTGTGTGCCGTCGCCGCCAAAGGTGCAGTTGCCCGTCTCATGTTGTGTGTCAAGCGTAGCAATATGTGTTCCGTCGGGTGTGAAGATGAGCAAGCCGCCTGGACCAGTCGCGTAGATCCGTCCATCGGCGTCAATGGCCATTCCATCCGGGAGCCCTTTTTTGCCCTGTTGAAACGCCTCAGTGAGGTCTTGAAACACTCGGCCCTTGGATAAGGTACCGTCGTCGGCCACGTCAAAGGCCATCCACAGGGCGCGTTCCGGATCGGAATTTTCCACATAGAGAGTCCGCTCATCCGGTGATAGCCCGATGCCGTTGGATCGGCTCATCTCTCGCGTCATTAAATGAAGCTTTCCAGCCGCGGTCAGCAGGTAAACTCCCTGAAAGTCCAGTTCTTTCGCCGGATCATCCATGCCCCCTCTAAACCGTAGGGTGGATCCGTAAAGTACAAATCGCCGTTGGATCGCATGACTCCATCATTGGGGCTATTTAGCCGTTTTCCCTCAAAACGTTCGGCCAAAACCGACTTGATGGCGCCCCTCGGATCGTCCAAGCGAGTTACACGACGATCTCCATGTTCCAACATGATCAAGCGATTCTCCAGATCGCGCAACAATCCATTCGTTCCAGGTTCACCGCCACGCGGTTCGACTCCCACGTAGCCGGACGGTCGAAGGTAGATACTCAAGCCCTTGCCTTCTTGCCATTGAAGATGGTGTTGCGCGGGATGTCTGAAAACAACAATCGGTTGTCGTGCGGCATCCAAACGGGTCCTTCACTGAACTCAAATCCATCAGCGAGGATCTCCATTTGGGCTTTTCGTGGAATCACCTCGTCGGCGGCAGCCGTGTGTCGGTGGATCGTGCCCAAGTATCTCTCACCTTCTGCGGCGCCAACGACTCCAGCATGAGTAATCAGCACCAAAAGAATCGAAAGTGCCGTGCTGGACATGGCATCCGAAAAACCTAATCGAGAGGATGTGATATTCATTTTCAGCTACGTCCAACGACTTGAGTACTTCGAGATTTAAAATCCTTAACGCTGTTGCCACCGTCGTTTCCGTTGGGACGGCGCAATTCTATGGATGCAAGCGGCAGCCAACAGCGGGAGCGTGGCGTACGGAGACGGCTCCGGTACGATAACCGTTGTCGCGCCCGCATTCCAGTTAAATAGAACTCCGTTCAACTCGCCAATTCCGACGCTCCCTAAAGGAATTTGTTGACTCCACAGTGGGGGAAGTGTGTTACCGGGACGATCCCAGTTAAACAGCACCAAATTCAAGTCGATTATGCCGACCAAATCGTCGCCGTCGTAGTCGCCGGCGATCGCGTATTTAAACGACAACAGTGGCCGAAAATCGGGGTTAGCGTGCTCGCGCGAGGCGAACCCACGAGCGCTCGACTCGGAGCCTGACGAGACGGTTTCGTCGCCCAAGACGACCCAACCGAAGTTTCCCGTGCCTTGGAGCCAGGCGTTGACGTCATCCTCGAGGCTGGCCGAGCTGAAACTGACTGGGCCAACATCACTCATCACAATTCCCGCGGGGTCACCGAACAGTTGTTGCGGGTCCAGCGGGTCATTGCCCAGGGCACCGAGCTGAGCCCAAAATCCGTCTGCACCCGGGGAATAGGACTGGTCATCGTGGATCGCCGAATCGAACATCGTGTGGAACCAGGTAGCATCTCCGTCCTGGGCGGCCGCTCCGCTACCGGAACCGCTAACACCCGCCAACGCAGCCGACGCTCCTTCACCCCAATTGCCCTCGGCAAGCGGTACGACCCAAAACGGGCGGGCGGTAAGGTCATGGCTGGCAAAGTTGACAACATACAGGTCCAATCGAACGGTGCCGGGGTCCACCACCGAACCGGCTGGAATTCCGGAAAAATCGAACTGCATGAGACCGCGGCGTATCAGGCTGCGACTGCGGTTGCGCCCGGCCGAAAACAGGTCGCCGTTGCCGTTGCTATTGAATAACGTCTTGGCATTATTCGGGGAGTACTCATACAGTGTGTTGTCTTTGATCGGTACCAACGTGACTTCAACGCCAAACGCCTGTGGTATCCAGCCGGCGCAAATTGCCAAGCCAATCACGAGGGTTGAACGAGTTATGGAGAGCATCGTATTTGTTCGTAGCAGATCGATCATTGGTAAAATACTTTCGTTAACAGCCAACTAGGTCCAACTAATTGACATGCCAATTTGTGCCGGTCTCCCCTTGGTCGCGCGTACAAAGCGCCTCGAGCACCGTCTGAGGAATGGCTTCATCGAGAAAATGCACGGAGCCGTCGGCCAGCGCAACGTTGGCGCCACCGGGATGGCCACTGCCGTAGGCGCCCTTTCGCAAGTCCTCGTAGATCGCGAAATCCCTCGACGAACCTAATTGGCCGTCCGCTTGTCCCCTCGCGTCAAAGGCAAAAGGCAAAACGAAGTTCAACGGTGCCAAGGCGCTTAACGTGACGTCGGCGATCCGTTTTCGGCCGCCGATCGCTGGCCAACGTCCCAAATACGCGAGCGATTCGCACCAGTACATCTGGGCGAACGTCTCGTAGTTCGGGTCGTGATGACTTCGTTCGCCGAACAAGATCGTGTGGCTCGCGCCGTCGCGGATTTTGGACAGTGCAACTGGTGCCTGAAACGCCGACGGTTCGGAAGCTGGCCCCGTCGTATGGAAGAGGCCGTCGACGGTTGCCAATTCTGGATCGTGGGAACGGGAGCCGCCGTTCCCGCCATAACTGGTAATTCCGTAATATCGCTTATCCACCTTAACCGGGTTGCGAACGATCGTGTCGGCGGGACATAGGTAGACGGAAATCACCGTGGCCGTGGGGGCAGCGAGCCCTCCATCGGCATTCTTCAGCGGCGATTCATAGTTCCAATTCTGCAGCAGGTTCCCGTTTTCCAGGTAGGGCAACAGGAACGAAAACAAGGAGGTGCCACGGAATCGCGGTGGAGCCGCTGCTTCAAATTGCTCCAAACCAGGCGGGAACGTGCCACGCGCCGTGTGAAACCCATGGGCGGCAAGTGCCAGCTGCCGCAAATGGTTTGCGCATTGAGTCCGCCGAGCCGAGCTGCGCGCCTGGTGGACAGACGGCAGCAACAGCGCCACCAACAGTCCGACAACAGCCATCACAACAAGTATTTCCACCAGCGTGAAACCAGCGACGATAGGATGCTTCCGTCCAGCCCGTTCGCGAGACAGTGTACCCGACCGAAAGGAAAGTGACAATCGAATCATGGTAGGCGAACCGCTTTCCACAGGTCGGCTGCCCTGCCGGCGTCTTTAACCGCGTGCTGCACAATCGCGTGATTTCGCAGATTGGGCCTCAGGTGTTTGCCAATGTCGATACGTCCTTGTGAAATCGCCTGGCCCCCTTCATGGCAACGGACCTTCACTCGACGTTTGTGCAAATCAGTAATTTGGCAAATGCCGGATAAGTCATCGTGGCCATCGATCATGACCACTCGACCGTCATCGCCCGACGCCGCCAGTCCCACGGCAGCGACCGCTCCGATCACGCCGTCTTCGGTCCCGCCGAGACCCGTGAGCAACAGGCCCCCTGCCTCCGCCAGATCGCGTGCTTCTTGCTGAGTGCACAGCGCCGTCTTGCAACGGAGACCAAAACTGGTGACCAGTGAAGGAACATTTCGCCCCATACATAAACCAGGATCGCTGCCATCGGCAGAACTGTTCTGCACAATTGTGGCGATTTCTTCAAACAATTCATCCAGATGCCGTGGTTCCGCATCCACCGGCGAAAGTAACAATGTCGCCGAGCTATTTTTGCTAGTGTAGGGCACTCGCTCGTCAACGAGCAATTGATGACGCAATATCAAACGGCAGTTGAATCGATCTGCGAGATGCGTGGCCAGACTCTTGGCCAACTGATTGGTGCCTGGCGAGTCAATCACATCGGTATCGTCGATGCCAGCGAAGATCACAGAGAGGCCTCCCCGGTAGTGGACGAGTCACGTTCACCCGCGCGGAAGCAGATCCAGGCACTGATCAAACCGGCTAACAGGCCGCACATCGCATAGCTGAAAGCAGCTGATGTCAGCCAGGGACCCAGCGGCTTGCTGAATCCGGACTCGAGACCAAGTACCTTGGGAGCGGCCCGCACGACCAGCGCTACACAGTTGGCCGCCAGTCCCGCCAACGCGAAGCTCAAATAAATTCGCCAGTCGCCGGTGGCTCGCCGCAGGGCAAACTCCAAAAGCGGTCCGACCAATAGCAAACTGGTGCTCGCCCCCATTCCCGGCAAGGGTCCTCCGCACAGTCTCACTGACGAAACTCCAAATGCAGCGCCGATGCCGAGCAACCAGCCACCGTTCCTACGTGGGACCATGGCCAATCCCAAGGCAATTAGTGGGATCGACCGTAGTATTGCATGCCCAGGCATCCGAAGTCCAAAGTTGAACAAACTCGTGCAAACTCCCGCAGTGATTCCCATGCTAACAAGCAAGGCAATTTCCATCCCCCGTACTTCGTTCAATCGTCCAGACCACTGGGTTAGGCTGGAAAGTCGAGTAGAATTCACCAATGTGTTATTTAGCGGAAATGCATCCTTGAACATGCGTGGGCAGCCTTTCAACTTCGAAGCCATCAGATATCGCAGGCAAATTTGCGCAGGCGAGCAAATGGCACGCCCATGCAATTAGGTAGAATGTAGGTCAGCCGTCGCCGGCCGTCAACCAGCCGAGTTTATTGCTAGGGTGCTGCCCATGCCGGAAACAAACATCCAAACACGAGTCAAGTTGTGGCTTGAAAAGGACGGCGAGTACGTATTTGGACAGGGCATTTGCACTATTCTCAAGGCGGTTGAAGAAACTGGCTCGATCAAGGCGGCGGCAGCCAGCCTGGAAAAGAGTTATCGCCACGTCTGGTCGCGCATCAAGACAACGGAGGTGGCCCTGGGGGTGGTGCTGGTCGATTCGCGCGTCGGAGGCGAAGGTGTGCAACGCAGCCAACTCACGGACGAGGCCAGTTTGCTGGTGGAGGAATATCACGTGCTCCGCAAAGAGGTGTTTGAACTTGTCGAGAAACGATTCGCCCAGAAACTTTCAGACATCACACGATCGGTGCTGGAAACTTGATATCTCAAACTGATAAGAGTTGAACCACGAATTGCACGAATAACACGAATAGCTACAGCAAGGAATACAACACGACCCCGCTTATGCTGAAGAAAAAGAAGCCGCAGAACGAGACACCGATGCGCATGAACCAGTTGGGCTGTACCTCCCGGGGTAACAGCGTGCAATTGACGTACAGAGAATGGAGCGCTGAGCCACCGAGGGCAAAATTCCCCAAGACGCCGCCAATCTTAAGGATGATCACAGGGTCTTTCAAAAAGATCAGGATCAGCAGCCCAAAGGTCCCCACAACCGCCATGATGCCATAGTAGATGTATCTCACCTTCGTCTCATCCAGACGGCGGGCTCGGGAACTGGCGGTCCAGATGATATCGCACCACCGTCTGGGGATCGTGTCACCGCTCATGATCTGCCCGGGGTACAAGATGAGAAAACCGACCAAGAGGGTCAGCAACCATAAGCCGTAGTCGGGGTAACGGTGTTCAATACCCTCGGCTGTCATGCCCGCCACGCGGATTCCCGATACCGGGGCATTGCGGATGAACTCGACAGACATCATGCACGGCAGCGCCATGCCGATGAAACAACAGACCATCCAAATGGCAACCTGGTCGCGTACGATGTGTCGCATCCAACCGCGCCATCGCGATCGATTCTCATCCGTGAGCCGAAACACCTTTCCGGTATGCGACAGGGCGACTGAAGTGCCACCCACCGCGCTGGCGATGGCACCCACGTGGGCACCCATGCCCCAACCCTTGTCGCGTGCATAGTTTGACAACAGTGAGTTGGTCAGACCACCGGCCCCCGCGATCGAGGCAAAGGTGGCAATCAACGCCCAATCGAGGTCAGGCAATTTCCCGGTTTCCCGCACATAGGCGACCACCTGTACACGACGGAGTCCTTGGTTCTCTACCAGCTCGCGCACCTGCGAACGGAGTCTTTGGTCGGGAACATCTTCGAGACGGTCGTAAGTTCGTTGTCCATCCGCGTCTGACACAATGATGCGCTCCAAGAGCCAGCCATGATCGGCGTCGTCAATGCGGCCCTCAGCGCTAAGTGTGGTCTCACCTTCCCTTTGACGGACGAAGAAACGATCGGGTTGGGCCAGTTCCGTCGCGCGGGCGACCATCTGCTGGCGTCGCTCCTGGATCTCATTGGGAACGGGTGCATCAATGCCATACGCATTGTCACCGGCTCGAAATTCCGTGATCACTGCATTATCGCCTTCGACCGTTCCTCGCACTCGGTATTCTTGATCTCCAACTTGCTCGGTGAGGGTAAAATGGCGACCGTCAACAATCGTACTGGCGCGCAGCGGAACCTGGCCAAACCGCACGAAGCCGCTGACCACCTCGCGCATGGCCCGTTCCGAAACAAGGAAGACAGTCACGAAGAGCAGGAAGAGCAAAACATAAACCAACTTGACGGTCATGATGCGCTCCAGCATCTTGTAGACCGTTCCCCCGAAGATAAGCGGTAAATACGCGAGCAAGAACAGGACGCAGCTAAGGATGGTCACAAAGGTGCTTTCCCCATATCCGGGTAAGCGGCCTAATACGACAGCGGCTACGATTACCGCGGCGCTGGCCACGTTGTACGGCCAGATATGTGCAAACTCGAAGCACGCGTAAACCACGGTCCAAAACTTGGGCCCCGGCCAGGTACGAAAGCCACCGACTATAATCGGTTCGCCGCAATACAACGTGTAGCGCATGAACTCCAGGTTGCAAAACACCTGTGCCACAATACTCAGCGTCGCCACCCACAGCAAAGTCCCACCGTACTGGGCCGTCACGCCCGGGCCGGCCAGCCATTCGCCCGAACCGATCGAGGCACCGGCCATCAAGACCCCCGGACCGAGCAGCGCCGTCCAAGTGCGCCAACCAAGACTGGGTGGCTTCGGCAGATCACCGACCGTCCAAGGCGGCAGCATTCCCGCCGACACGGTTTCGCTGGACTGCGACTGGGTATCTTCCTGATTCATGGCGTTCCCTGCGTAACGAGGCTTGCGTGATGAGATAACTAAAATTCGTCGGCATAGGCCACTAGTGCCTTGTCAAGTCAAAGTTTTGGGATCGACGACGTGCCAGCCGAGTTTCACCAATCCTCGCGGACACCGGCGAGAACCGCTTGGGCAAAGCTGGACGCCAACATTGGAACACTGATTATATTGCTGCAGCGAAACCACGAAAGAGGCAGTAGCGGCTACCATCGGGCCTGATGACGCCGTGGACACGAGACGGTCGATCGGAATCCGTTTGGCGATTGCTACTACCCCCAGCTTTCGTGTTGTCGATATTGCATGGCCAAAAGCCCCGCCCCTTGCGGCGACGATGTGAAGCATTTCCGTAGCCTGCTTATCCGTAGAATGGGTCCCTGGCCCGTTCGTGACTCACTCGGGCCCGGGGGCCCAAGCTACAATTAGCCGTCATTGTCTGGTAACTCGTTACTTCGCACGAAACTTTTCTTTTGGAAACATATCATGCCAGAAATTCGTACGGGTCTTATCGTCCTTCTCCTGGCTATAATCCCCATCCCCGTCGCATCACGGGCCGAAAACATCTCGAAAGAATCGCTGAAACTCGCCCGCGCTGAGCTGTCTAATGAGATCGAAAACGGCAGCATTGCGGGCGGCGCTCACATGGTTGTGCACGACGGCCAGGTCCTGCATTTCGAGATCGCCGGCGTTTCCGACATCGAAGACCAGACGCCACTCGCCACCGACACGATCATGCGCATCTACTCGATGACAAAGCCGATCACGTCGGCCGCCGCGATGACGTTGCACGAGCAAGGCAAGTTTAACGGCAAACGAGTGCTCAAAGAATCGACGATTGCGTTGATGTTTACCGATCAACTAAATGGGGTCAACGACGACTTTAAGTTCGGACTCGGTTTTGCGATCGGCGAGGTGACACTTGGCTCGGGCGACGCGCAGCGCAAGGCAACTTATTACACCTGGGAAGGTTACGCGAAGACCAGGGTCATCCTCGTTCCGGAAGCCAAGTTGCACCAGATCTTCATGCGGCAAACGGTGCTATCCACGCGTCTCGTTGCGCCTAGATTGTTCTCGATCGTGTATCAAGGGATCGAGTAGTTGTCGAGCGGCTCAACATGAAATCTGTTCACGCAGCAACTCGCCGAACAGTTCCGGGCGGCGCACACGGAGGGCGTAGTTAGGGTGTGAGCGGGCCTTGGCCAGCAACTCCGCGTCCAATTCGTGCACAATCATCTCATCTCGGATTCGTTCGGTTTGGGTGTGAACCAGCATGTTGCCGTCGGGAGCGATGATCATGGCTCCGCCCGGATGATGTGGCTGGTTGTGGTGGTCCCTGGGCAGTGAGTCGACATAGCCGGCTCGACCCGCCTGGTCGGCATAGATGCAGAAGCAAGCATTTTCACGCGCCCGCATCGGGTAGGTGCTGGAAGCTAACTCAAACATCTTGCGACGTGCGGCCCCCTCGGATTCCGGTGTTTCGTCCCAGCGGCCCTCGCGCGCGGCATGGGGCATGAGGATCACGTCCGCCCCTTTCAGGGCAACAATCCGGGGGACTTCGGGAAACTGGTTATCAAAACAAATCACTATTCCCACGCGACATTTGCCCACGTCAAACACGGAAATTTCCCGACCCCCTTTGTAATAGAACGATTCGTCGCGTGACATGTGCAACTTGCGCTGCTTGCCGATGTATCCGGCGGGTCCGACCAGCATCTGCGTGTTGAATACGATGTCGTTCTCTTTCTCACTGATCCCCGCCGACAAGTACAGCTTGAATTCTTGGGCAAGCTCGACCAATCGCTTTACGCTGGGCCCGTCAGGAACGGCTTCGGCGACCCTCCACGTGTCGGGATTGCAATGTCCGTGGATCACCAATTCTGGGAATAGCACCAATTCGGCACCGTCAGCCGCCGCGCGTTCGCAAAACTCTGCGATGTGCTGCATCGTTTGCTCGTGTTTATCCAACTCGCTGTTCATACTGACGGCGGCGACGCGAAGCATTTGCATGGCTGGTTGACTCCAACTGCCTTCTTTGTGGTTCGATTGCAATGTACCCTAGGTGGACTAGAATTTCTATCCATTCCCGCAGCTTACCACTAGCCAACGCCAAAAGCTGGGACGTTGGGAGTGGAAACGCACCCCACAACCATCAGTGCCGCCGGCGGAAAATACTTCTTTGACGACGATCAACAATTATAGGAACAAAAGATTCATGACCGAACCGATTGCGTATTTGAAAGGCGAGTTCGTTCCGGCGTCGCAATGTATGCTGCCGATCTACGATTTGGGAATCGTGTTGGGCGCGGCGGTGACGGATTTCCTGCGCACGTTTCACCAGCAGCCCTATCGGATGGACGACCATGTCCAGAGGTTCTATCGATCCTGTAAGTACGCGAGAATCGAGCCGCCGGTTGATGTGCAGGAAACCATCGCCATCTCCAAGAAGCTGCTGGTCGAAAACAGCAAGCTTAACTCCGACGAAGAACTTGGCCTGGTTTATTACATGACCGCCGGCGAGAATCCGGTCTACGCAGGTGCATCCGGAATGCCGGACAAGTTGACGGCCAGCTACATCCAACACACTTTCCCATTGCGGTTCCACTTGTGGCGCGACGTTTTCCTCAAGGGTCTGCACTGCGTGACGCCGGCCCCGCGACACTGGCCGCCCCAATGCTTGTCGTCGAAAATCAAGAACCGCAACCGTTTGCACATGTGGATCGGCGAGCAGGAGGTGAACGCCAGCCACCCGGGCGCGATGCCCCTGTATCTGGATATCGACGGGAACATCACGGAGACAGGTGGGTCGAACTTCGTGATCTATCGCGATGGCAAAGTGATCTCGCCGCGGCGTTCGAACATTCTTTGGGGCATCAGCCTAACCGTGCTGGAGGAGATCGTCACCGAGATGGGCATTCCCTTCAGCGAAGAGGACATTCAGACCTACGATGTCATTAATGCCGACGAAGCCTGGGTGCCGACGACCCCCTACTGTCTCGGCCCCGTCGTCCGCATCAACGGCGTTTCCATCGGGGACGGCAAACCCGGGCCGATGTGGCGCCGCATACTCGACCGCTGGAGCGAAATCGCCGGGAAGGACATCTACGGGGAGATAACGGACGGGTAGTGAAATGCCGGTCCACGCGCGCGTTCTGCTACGTTACTTCTGTCATCCAGAACGTTAATACCGCAAAGCTTGAGGGAAAAGGAGCTGGAACTTGACAAACAATCTTACACAACTTTCCGATCATCTCTATCGATTGGACGACACCTGCAATGTGTATCTGATCACCGACGGCGAGCACGGTCTGTTGATCGATACAGGATCGGGTGCCATTGTTGATCATCTTCCGGAAACGGACGTACAACAGATCGAATGGGTACTTCACACGCATCACCATCGAGACCAGGCCGCCGGGACACCGCGGCTACGCGAGCAGGGAGCGCGTGTGTCGGTTCCAGAACACGAGCGGCATCTGTTTGAAAAAGCTGAGCTGTTTTGGCAAACGCGCAGGATCTATGACAACTATAATGATCGCAACACGTTTTTCACGGTGGGCGAGAACATTCCTGTTGATTCGGTCCTCGAAGACTACGAAGTCTTCAACTGGCGAGGATACGAGTTTTACATTTTGCCAGCGAAGGGACATACGCTCGGTTCCAGTGCTTTGGTGACAACCATTGATGGAAAAAGGGTGGCCTTCTCCGGCGACTTGATGGCGGCTGGTGGAAAACTTTACCAGTTGCATGCCATGGAATACGCCTACGGGGGAATGGAAGGCGTTCTGTTCACGCTCCAGTCGATTCAAGCTTTGCAGAAACAAGATGTCGAAGTGGTGTATCCATCTCATGGAGAGCCGATCACGGCGGTGGCTCACGACATCGACAAGCTGCAACGCCGTTTGATGGATTGTGTGCGGCTGGGACGCGGCATGCGGATCAGCCGACCTGACGGTGCCCTCGAGACGGTTTACCTACCAGAATCAAAGCTGATTCCGCTATCGCGGCACCTATTGTGGGGGGGTGATTGGACCTGTTCGAACTTTTACGTCCTCCTGAGCGACAGCGGAAAAGCGATGTTCGTCGACTACGGCCATGCCTACTTTCCGCATATGCATATTGGTGCCGATCACGATGGCTTGGAGGCCATGCGATTTGTCGAGCATCATTTGGACGAACTGCGTGACGATTACGGGGTGACGGCGTTCGATCTCGTGGTGCCAACCCACATTCACGATGACCATACCTGTGGAATCCCGTTCCTGCAGCGGCATCACAACACGCAATGCTGGGCGTTGGAGCAAGTCGGTCAAGTGCTCGCCGACCCGGCCGCCTGGGCGAGCACGCCATGTACGTTTTCCAAACCGATTCGCATCGACCGATGGCTGCACGATGGCGAGCGTTTCCAGTGGGAGGAATACGAATTCGAGATCTACTTTGCACCTGGCCAGACGGAATACCACAGCGTTTACGCTGGCATGATTGACGGCCGTAAGGTGGCATTTACCGGCGACAACTACTTTTTCGCCGAAGTTTCGGTTGGCGGCAAGGTGGAAACGCGGCCTTTCCAGACCACGGTGTTACGCAATAGTTTTCAGTTGGCCATGCACCAGCGTTGTGCGGAAGTGATGCGCGCGATTAACCCTGAGTTGATCTGTCCGGGTCATCGCGACGTCCTGCCATGTTCCAAGAAAGATCTCGACACGTATTGCGACTTTATCGAGCGTAAAGAACAGTCTTTTCGCGAATTAGTAGCTGAACCTGCCGACCACTACATCGACCTGTTCTGGGCGCGACTCCTGCCGTACCTGGCGACGGTGGCGCCTGGTGAAACGTTGGCATATCGCCTGCTACTGAGAAACAATCTTCCGCAGGCGGCCACGTACGAAGCTCGTTTGATCCCGCCACGTGGCTGGGAAGTATCCAGCGAACTGACGTGCCTGCAGCTCGAACCAGGCGCTCGGGGCGAATTGGAATTGGTCGCAACGGCTCCCCCACATTCGGACGATGTTCGCCGTTTGATGACCGCCGAGATTCTGCTCAACGGCAAGTCGCAGGGCCAAATCAGCGAGGCGCTGGTGACGATTGCTGAATGAGACTCACGTGGGTACCCACGTGGGTTCGACGAGTCGTAGCGGGAAAGGCAATCCACAAATAGGGACGGTGATTCGCCCAGCCGCACGACGGACATGTCATTTGCCGCGCGGATAAACGATGCGAATAGAGAAATGCGCGCCTAGCCCAATCGACCAAGGCGCGGGCAGAACCCTGCGGCATCGGCCAGGTGGCCCATCCCGGAACCGGTTCCCAATGAATCCTGCAATCTTGTCTGGTGTTATCCCCTGCTGTTGGAGCGTGTCGTAACCGTTCACGGGTCGATCGAAATGATTTGACGGGAGCGGGTTAATTTCTTTGAGTCCATCGTGACCTAACGTGTCACGGGTCGTGCCGAATGAAGTGGTATGACCAAGAGATATCCTAACATTCCTGCTGAGATCGATGCGGAGCTATCGCCAAAAGCCCGTAAGTTTTTTCACGATCTGATCGACGACTATGAACGTCGCTTTACGGAATTGAATAAGCGAATCGCCGGCCTGGAGGAGAAACTCCAGAAGCTCACACCAAAAAACTCCTCGATTCCACCTAGCACCCAACATCCGCACGCCAAAGAAAAGCCGAATCCGAAGAAACGCAAAGCGAAGACTCGTAAAAAGCAGGGCGGACAACCAGGACATCCGCGAACGACGCGGCCACTGGTGCCCAGCAAAGACTGCGACGAAGTCAAGACGCTGCGCCCGCGTCAGTGTCGCAAATGCAACGCGCGGTTGAAAGGCAAGGATCCGGAACCACTACGTCATCAAGTGATCGAGCTGCCTGAAATCAAACCCATCGTGACGGAGTACCAACAGCATCGGCTGACTTGTCAATGCTGTGGCACTCAAACAT
>Ga0310121_10002163_pt1 | contig 19126 bp, 14 predicted proteins | sample CB27_Tmax_986_MG_FD_203504 | JGI IMG/M metagenome (GOLD analysis project Ga0310121, IMG submission 203504) | Marine microbial communities from Western Arctic Ocean, Canada - CB27_Tmax_986 | ecosystem: Environmental > Aquatic > Marine > Oceanic | place: Canada: Western Arctic Ocean | collected...
CTGTTTATGGAAACTGGTCGTGGCGCATCTACCATTACATCCGGGATGTTCACTAAGCTCGGTACATGGCTCAAGGAGTTCTTCTAATGGACCTCCTAACCTGCGTTAGACAAATCATTTACTTGAATTCAAATCACTCCGCCGAGGAAGAGAAATGATGATCTTCGAGTTTGAGGAAACTCCGCTCCAGAACGCCAAAATGAAGGTGGTTGGGATCGGTGGTGCTGGCGGAAATGCAGTCAACCGAATGATCGATGAGGAGTTGGAAGGGGTTGAGTTCATTTCTATCAACACCGACTCCCAGGCGCTCAAGAGTTCGCGTGCCCAGGTAACACTTCAGGTAGGTAAGAAACTAACCCGAGGATTGGGTGCCGGAGCTCGACCGGAGGTTGGTCGTCAGGCACTTGCGGAGAGTGAGGAAGATGTTCGCCGGGCCCTAGAGGGAGCTGACTTAGTATTCGTCACGGCAGGCATGGGCGGCGGTACTGGGACGGGTGCCGCACCGATGGTGGCTGAAATTGCGCGAGATATGGGTGCCCTGACAATCGGGATAATCACTAGGCCATTTTCTTTCGAGGGAAAGAAACGTGAGCGTCAGGCCGACCAAGGACTTACAGAGCTTAGAAGATGCGTTGATACGATGATTGTGGTCCCTAATGACCGTCTCCTCGCTGTCGTACCAAAGGGTACCTCCTTCCGGGATGCACTTAAGAAAGCGGATGAAATTCTCCTGCACGCGACCCAAGGCATTAGCGATCTGATCAGTGTAACGGGTGAGATTAATGTCGACTTCGCTGATGTTCGGACGGTCATGGCCTCTAGAGGACCTGCGCTCATGGGTTCAGGGTTCGGTGAAGGAGAAAATCGTGCCCAAGAGGCAGCGCAGGAAGCAATCTCTTCACCACTTCTTGATAAGGTATCTATAGCCGGTGCACGTGGTGTCCTAATCAATATCACCGGAGGGATGGACCTTGCAATTGACGAGGTCACAGAGATCTCATCAATAATCCAGGAAGGTGCGGGAGATGAGGCGGAAATTATTTTCGGTGCTGTCCATGATCCAGATCTTGAAGGCAAGATCCGTGTTACTGTGATTGCGACTGGATTTGATTCGGTAAAGGATGAAAAAATCATTTCCAGTGATTTCCAAAACTCAAAACCTATGTCGAAGACCATGCCGGATCCGGAGCCGATGCTTCCAGACCTGCAGATTCAAATTGAGGAGGAAGATGAAGCGCTGGTGGGAGCAGCTGTCGCTAGTGATGAAAAGATTCTCCCGCTGAACAGATTTCCCGAGCAGGTGGTGTCAAGCAATCATCTCTTGGAGTTAGATATACCAACCTTTATTCGTCGCCAGATGGACTAAGCAGTGTTTTGGGTCGACTATAGGTTCGTATTGATTCGTTAGATTGTTCAGATAACCAGTGCTAGATGGACCCTGTCCGGTGGGAAATCTCCACCAGCAGGCAGTCAATTCATCGGCTGAGGGGCAATTCAGTCTTTCGGGAGGGACTAATAACTAAACTCTGGATGACAGTGGCACTCTGTGCTGTTTTGACTACGTCTTGCGTTCCTGATACTACACCGGATGCGGGTTCTCTAGATGCTGTGTATGCAAACCATTCTGAACAGTTGGAATTGCTCTCTCTCGGGCAGGACCAGACGCTAGGCATGCTTCTCAATAGTACCCTATCCGCAAATGATCAGGCAGCTCTTCTGGTTGCCTTTAGAGAATACGCGAATCCGAGAAGAATGCCGGCTGGTACAGAATTGGCGTTCCATTATCTCAGGGATGATCAGTGGCTACGAAGTCTCGATGTAGTAGTCAATGCTGATGAGACAGTTCGCCTTACACGGAATGATCTTGGGTGGCACTCCGAGCTGATCCGTATGCCAATCTACCTGGATACACTTCTGGCTTCTGGTACGATAGAAACGGTTCTCTGGAGTGCAGTTGTTAACAATGAGCACCTAGGCAGCGTTCCTTTTGAAGACCGAAACTCCCTGATTGACGAACTCGACCAAGTGTTCCAATGGCAAGTTGATTTCTCCCGCCAGATCCGGGTAGGTGACACGTATCGATTCGCATTTGAAAGAGAGGTGCGCCCTGACGGTTCAATGCGTTCCGGCCGCTTGCTTTCAGCTGAATTGGTGAATTCGGGGACACCCTACCATGCAATATGGTTCGATCCAAATAAGGATGGAGAAGGATCGTACTTTGATCTGGAAGGCAACTCAGTCCGTCGGGCGTTCCTACTTAAACCGCTGGCATATCGCCGGATCTCTTCTCGTTACGCTCCCTCCCGTTTACATCCAATCTTAAAGACATGGCGTGCCCACCGCGGAGTGGACTATGCGGCCGACGCAGGAGCAGAGATTATGGCGACTTCTGATGGGGTGGTCACTCACCGGGCGTGGAAAGGGAGCTTCGGTAATACTGTAGAGATCCAGCATCCCAACGGTTTTGTAACGCGCTATGCCCATCTGAGCAGCTTCAGGTCAGAGGTACAACTTGGAAGCCGTGTTAAACAGAGCGAGATCATTGGCTATGTCGGCATGACTGGCCAGGCTACCGGGAATCACTTGCACTATGAAATGATGAAGCGCAACGGCGAGCATATGGATCCGTTGGCGGTCGATCTACCAGCGGGAGATCCCGTACCATCTGATGACCAAGTTCGGTGGGGTGAGGAGCTAATTACACGGGTTGATCTGCTCGAGTTGATACCAGGTGCTGGCCCTGTTATAGGATTAGGTTCATTGCAGTCACAGGGTGATAAACAGGGAGGGGCGCAGTAGGCGCCTTGCACATGAGGTGATTCGAGCATTTTTGTTTATTGCGCTTTCTGGCGCATTGGTCATGTATCCTTATTGGGTATACCGCCGCATCGAACTTCCCATCACTAGTTCGCGTTGGCTGGCTCTTATCCGCGCCAGCGTTTTCGTAATGCTCCTTGCGCTTTTATTCGACTTCCAGATCCCGGTAGGGGATTCTAGCAATCCGACGGGTGAAGGTTGGGTCTTCTTGGATGCTTCAATAAGCATGTTAGCGGGCGAGGACAAACTGACCGCTTGGGATAGAGCAATTGAACGCTCAAAGGAGTTGATAGAAGAGGGATGGAGAGTTTTCACCTTCGGCGAAGTAGTGAATCCATTTACCCTCAATGAGACGGATTCAGGATTCCGCCCTCAAGATGTGAATACTTTGTTGGCTCCGGCTCTCAAGTATGCAGCCGAAGGAGGGGTGAGGTCTGTGCGCGTTCTTTCTGACCTCAGACTCGAGGATCGAGTGGCTTTGTATGCGACTCTTGAACAATTGCCCCTTGACGTCACGTATGAAGATTTTGGGGACAACGTTCGTAACGGTGGTATCTCGGCATTTGAAGTAGAAGATGCAGTTCTTCCAGGGAGTACGATCCTTGGCCAAATTGAGATGCATGGGTTGGGAGCTGACAGTGCAGAGCTAACGATTCGGGCCGAAGGTGCTGAGGTTGTATCACTCAAGGTAGACCTCCCCGAGACAGGCTTAGCCAACCTCCTAGAAGTACCGATTGTGGTTCCGAATGTTGAAGGCCGTGTCCGTTACACAGCGCACCTACAAGTAGATGGCGATGTATTCAGGTCTGATGATGAAGCGGTTGCATATGGGATTGTAGGTAATGAAGAGAACGCAGTAGTGCTTGTTTCTCTTAAGCCTGATTGGGAACCGCGTTATCTATTGTCCGTGCTTGGTGATGTTACTGGGCTTCCAGTGATAGGCTATCTTCGGACAGGTCCTGATAAATTTGTTTCACTCGGGAAGGCTTTAACTCGCTCCATACCGGTGGACACGAGTAGAGTACGGCGCGCAGTAGATGGAGCGACTCTGGTGGTCATCCATGGGTTGAATGGAAACTCAGATCCTTGGACGCTAGGCCTTCTAGAGAAAAGTATGCGCGCGATTCTCCTGCCCGCTGACAGTAGCGGTGCCGCTGTTGCAGGCCTTGACACTGAGGTCAGCAGAGGTGGTGAATGGTATGTATCAGGTGACCTGTCACCTTCTCCTCTTTCAGGGGAGCTAGCAGGCACAACATTTCTCGGGCTGCCCCCGCTCACTGATCTCCTTATTCCTCTGAATAGGGAAGAGACCCAGACCCGATCTCCCGTGCACGTACAGCTGAGAGGAACAGGTGCTTCTGAAGCTGTCTTATATCTCGACGACGGTGGTCCGAACAGACGAGTATTTGGACTTGCGTCAGGGTTTTGGAGATGGGCGGCGCGAGAGGGAGAGGGCGAGGAGACTTATCGAAGGCTCTGGTCTGGGGTTACAGGGTGGTTATTTGCAGATGAAAAGTCAGTAGCCCATGAGCCTCGACCTACCAAATGGGTGTTCCGGAGAAAGGAGCCTGTTACCTGGATAGTGCCCGGAGATTCGACAATAATAAATCTACGACTTTTGAAGAACGACTCATTGCTGATTGACACAGTTATGGTTGGGGGTACGAATCCCTCATCAGGGACCCTCCCTCCCGGATTGTATCACTACAGATTCGGAAGGCCATCTGGCGAACTCATCGGAGAAGGACGTTTCGATGTGGAGATGATTTCCGGAGAGATGATTCCTTCCTCTGAAGAGCCAGAAGTGCCAAAGTCGACCGCCGTTATGGTCGCTGGTGATGAAAGGTCAGAGCGGCCAATACGCACCTATCCGTGGCCGTATCTTCTGGTGATCATACTCCTGTGTACTGAGTGGATTATTCGAAGACGGACTGGCCTCCGATAGATCCCCAGGTTACTCGACCAAGAATGAATGTTAAGGCTTCATAAGAATGACGTTCTCTAACCTTGATCGACCTGTGCAGTTCTTGAAAGGTGTGGGCCCTAAGCGGGCTGATGCTTTAGCCCGCATGGGTATTGGGTCTGCACGGGACCTCTTATACCACATCCCTCGCCGCTACGACGATGCATCAACGATCACCCCAATCGCTAACTTAGCGGTTGGGGTGGAGGTGACGGTTATTGGTCGAGTACGAAGTAAGGGTGTCATCCCAACACGAACTGGATTGCGGATTTTCCAGGCGGTTCTAGAAGATGATTCGGGGATCATCACCGCATCTTGGCCCGGTCAACCCTGGCTTGATCGTAAGTTCGCTAAGGGCGATGTCCTACTCGCTAGCGGTCCAGTCAAGTTTTTTCACGGTCGCCAGATTCAACCACGAGAATTCATCACCCTTTCGCGTGATGAGGATAATCAAGCGGATGGCAGGATTTTTGTAAGCTATCCGGCAAGCGAGGAAGTACCTCAGTGGGTACTCAGAAGGATCTTTGAATCCAACCTCAACAAAATATTGGAATGGGCACCTGATGATGAGTACATGTTGGAGCGTGAGAGGCGAGAGCTTGGGCTACCTAAACTAGATGAGGCTTTATCACTGATACACCGCCCCGGAAACCTGGCTGATGCAGAGCGTGGTCGTCGTAGGATCGCATTCGACGAACTCTTCCATTTACAGATCGTTCAGGCCCAAGCCAGGAGAAAGGCAACCGAGTTGGGGCCTGGGATCTCTCACCAACGCTCAAACGAATTAATTCGTCCGCTTCATGAGGCTCTCTCATTTGAACTGACTAAGGCTCAAGCTCGAGTGCTGAGTGAGATTTATGCCGATATGCAGATGGACCGGAGAATGAATCGACTTCTCCAGGGCGATGTTGGATCAGGTAAGACCATCGTGGCGCTTTTCGCGATGCTCTTAGCAGCGGAAGGGGGTTATCAGTCAGTGCTTATGGCACCAACTGAGATCCTCGCTGAACAACACCTTCGTCAGGTTCATTCCGTGCTTCAACCTCTAGGAGTTAACGTCGTCCTACTCACGGGGAGCTTGAAGGGACACAAGCGCGATCGGGCACTCAAGGCGATTGAATCTGGGTCGGGGCAAGTCATAATTGGTACACATGCGTTGATTCAAGATTCAGTTTCCTTCCAGAACCTTGGCCTCTTGATTGTCGACGAACAGCACCGATTTGGAGTACGCCAGCGTATGGCACTCCTAGAGCGGCAGAATGATCGCCCCGACTTACTAGTGATGTCCGCAACCCCGATTCCCCGCTCACTGGCCATGGCCTTTTATGGGGATCTTGACTTGAGCATCCTAGATGAACTTCCACCCGGAAGAAAACCGGTTAAGACTGAATTACGAGCACCCACTCAGAGAGACTCTGTATACAAGTTCGTACGCGCTCAGATTGAAGAGGGCCGTCAGGCATACCTGGTGTATCCCCTTGTTAGTGAGTCTGACAAGGTTGATCTACTTGCTGCGACAGAGGAATTTGCACGACTGAAGCTCGAGGTATTCCCCGGCTTTAGGATCGGATTACTGCACGGACAGCTTCCTGCATCCCAGAAGGAAGACACAATGAGTGGGTTCTCAAGAGGGGATATTGACCTCCTGGTAGCCACCACAGTTGTAGAAGTGGGTATTGATATACCGAATGCTTCTGTGATGCTTATAGAAAATGCTGAGCGCTTTGGACTTTCCCAGTTGCACCAATTAAGAGGGCGAGTGGGAAGGGGTCCCGCAGAGAGTCACTGTATCATAATTGCAGAACCCGACGGGGACGCGCTCGAGCGGTTGAGCATCTTTCGAGATACCACGGATGGATTTGAGATAGCTCGAGCAGATCTGCGTATAAGGGGCCAGGGAGATTTCTTTGGGAGTCAGCAACATGGGCGCGATCCCATTCTCCGGTTTTCTGATCTTATAGCAGACGAAGATTTGCTTGTTTTAGCTCAAAAGACCGCAAGGCAGATCATTTCAGTTGATCCAGAGCTTGAGCATGTTCAACATAAACGTCTGGCTGAGCTCATAGAATCTCGGTATCAAGATCGACTTGCCATGTTTGGGGTTGGCTAGAGGTTAAGGATGGGCTAGTCGTTCTCACAGGTTTCGCACGTAAAGTGGAGGGTTCAAGGGACTTGCTAGTTGATATCAACAAGTTGGGTGACCATGTAGGGGAAGTGGTGACCCTGCAGGGTTGGGTCGAAACGACTCGTGGGCACGGAAAAGTTGCATTCGTAGTCGCTCGAGATGGGACTGGTACCGTGCAATGCGTTCTTGTCCGAGACGGTGTGGATAGAGCTACCTGGGATCTACATGGAGTTCTCAACCAAGAGGCTCTGGTTTCCGTCAAGGGTAAGGTGAAGGAGGACTCCCGCGCACCGGGGGGCTATGAGATTCAAATCCATAGCTTGGAGTTGCTTGCTGCTGCAGATGACTACCCTATTCAACCCAAGGAACACGGGGTGGATTTTCTACTTGACCACCGCCATCTCTGGCTACGCTCAGCTCAGCAGAGGGCGGTTCTTAGGGTTCGAGCTGAGGTTTCCCAAGCAATCAATGATTTCTTCTATACCAGGGAGTTCGTCCGGATTGATACACCTATCCTCACCGGGGCAATTGGTGAGCATGCTGGCACCCTCTTTAAGACGGACTATTTCAATGAAACAGCGTACCTCGCACAGACTGGGCAACTCTACGTTGAGGCTGCCTGTCCTGCATTCCAGAAGGTCTATTGCTTTGGCCCAACATTCCGTGCAGAAAAATCCAAAACCCGTCGGCATTTGACCGAGTTCTGGATGGTCGAACCCGAGGTCGCTTTTGCCAATTCAGACGACAATATGCGACTCCAGGAAGAGTTTGTATCGTATTTAGTAGAAAGAGCTCTTGAGAGGTGTCCTGATGAATTACAGGTGCTTGAGAGAGAGACAGGCAAGCTTGAGGCTATCCGCCCACCATTCCCCCGTATCAGCTACACGGAAGCACTAGAAATTTTAAAGGGAAAAGGCTCTGACACTGAGTGGGGTATGGACCTAGGGGCAACGGATGAAGCTGCATTGATGGAGGACCGTGACCTTCCTCTTTTCGTGTACAATTACCCGAAAAGCGCGAAGGCATTCTATATGAAGGAAAACCCCGAGGACGTGTATACAGTGCTGTGCAACGATCTACTCGCCCCAGAAGGGTATGGAGAGATTATTGGCGGAAGCCAACGGGAGGATGACCTGGACCGTTTGACGGCCAGAATTCGTGAGGAGGGTCTGCCTGAGCCGGCGTACGAGTGGTATCTCGACCTGAGACGCTATGGGAGCTTCCCTCACTCTGGGTTTGGTCTTGGTCTTGAGCGGACTGTGGCCTGGATTACGGGGCGGCATCACATCAGAGAGATGATTCCCTTCCCGCGCATGATGAACCGGCTTTATCCGTAGAATTTAGCTCATAGCGTGTGCTATTGATAAGGTAGATTGAAGATGCCCAGAGCGGTTCTAGACATGATGGATCGGCGGCCTATATGGGCGATGCCCTTATGGGTGTCTGAGGAGATTCGATCCAGCCTATCAGAAGAATGGGAACTCGTTATTATCGACGAGGCAACAGATGGATCAGGTGATGGGGCGACACCCATAACACGGCCCATGTCACCTGCCATTCTTGAAGTAACTGCAAAGGCGGATCTCTACTTCGGGTATGGAGTTCCGGCGGAACTCTTGGAAGCTGCGCCAGGTTTGAGATGGGTCCATTCTGGGGCTGCAGGGGTCGGAAGTTCTCTAACCCGGCCTATGCTTGAGAGCGATGTCATTTTTACTAACTCGGCTCGTGTTCATGCTAAACCAATGGCCGAGACAGTTCTGGCAATGATACTGTATTTCGGGAGGGGGTTAGACCTAGCAGTGGCCAACCAGAAGAAGTCCATCTGGGATACTGAACCATATTACATGGAAGGCGCGCCGCTCAATGAACTCTCTGAGTTGACAGTTGGTGTCGTGGGTTTCGGTGGAGTTGGTTATGAGGTTTCCCTGCGAGTAGCTGGTCTCGGGGCTAGGGTAGTGGCCCTAAAGCGCACGTTATCTCTAGAAGATGTGGTGCCTACAGGAACAATAGAACTTCTAAGTGGAGATGAGGGTTTTAGAGCTTGCCTCGCCCAGAGTGACGTTCTTGTCTTAGCAATTCCTGATACGCCAGAAACCCGCGGTATGATGGACAGAGAGGCGTTTAGCCAGATGAAACAGGGAGCGGTGCTTATCAATGTTGCTCGAGGCAAGCTAATTGACGAAGAAGCTCTGATTGACGCGCTTAATACTGGAAAATTGCGTGGTGCGGCACTGGATGTTTTCCAGAAAGAACCCCTTAGGGGGGACCACGAGCTTTGGGGTCACTCGAAAGTATTAATCACACCTCATGTTTCAGCGGTGTCTCGAGGTTTTTGGAGGCGTGAAACAGACCTGATCCTACATAACCTGCAGTGCTATTTAGAAGGCTCTCCAATCAAGGAGTGGCGTAACGTCGTTAATAAGGTGGCCGGATACTAGGAAGCCTTCATGCTTTCTTTGTTTTTTCCCACAGTGAGTTGAGGACTTCTAGGCTGGATTCCTCAATAATAATGCCATCGTCCCGAGCAAATTTTTCCAGTAGCTCGAAGCGGTTTCGGAACTTCATGTTCGCTCGGGCGAGTACCGTAGTGGGATGTGACCCTGCAAGCCGAGTGAGGTTGACGGCGGCAAAAAGTAAGTCTCCTAGTTCCTCTTCTAGTCCAGTCGAGTCTCCAGCTTCAGCTGCCTGTGTAACCTCCTCGAGTTCTTCCACTACTTTCTCTCGAGCTCCTCGGTAGTCCTTCCAATCGAAACCGACACCAGCAACCCGTTCTTGAATTCGGTATGACGCTGTGAGCGGATCCAACCCACTCGCCATGCCCGCCAACACTCCCTTTGTTTCTGCTCTTTCTGACTTCTTCAGTTTCTCCCAGCCTTGGTGCTCATCATTGCCGAATAGTTGTGGGTGACGCCGGACTATTTTCTCTTCGAGGCACCGGTAGACACTTTCAGTGTCGAGACTATCGGATTCCTCAGCGACCACGATTTGAAAGGCCAAGTTTAAGAGTAGGTCACCCAACTCTCCTTCAAGGTCCTCATCAGAACCCTCACGGATTGCATCAACAACCTCGTGTGCCTCCTCGAGTAGGTGCGGTATAAGACTCTCAGCAGTTTGTTCTCTATCCCAGGGGCAGTTTTTTCGTAAGAATCGCACGAGTTGGGTAGCTTTTTCGAGCATACCGAGGCCTGGAAAACGAAGAGAGTCAGTCTCAATATCCTTGTTCGATTGTATCATTGAGCAGGTATCCAATTGGATGGCTCATGTTCGGACGCCCAGTTTCTTGGCATCTTTCAGGGCTTATGTTAACTAATCTTCGTGACCGTGCTTGGGTTGAAGTCCAAGCAGATGCCATGCTTCGAAACGCCTCTACTCTCCAACAGGTTGTAGGGCCAGGTTCACGATTGATACCAATGGTTAAGGCTGACGCTTATGGAATCGGCCTATCTCAGGCTGTACGAATTTTGGAGACTACGAATCCATGGGGGTTCGGTGTAGCTACTCTGCGCGAGGGGCTGGAGCTTCGAAGACTTGGTGTCACATACCCGGTTCTGGTGGTCAGTCCCCTCCCTCCTGCATCTACTGAAGCGGCTGTGGAGGCGGGACTGCAGCTTGGCATCTCCAATCCCGAATCCCTTAGCCTAGTGACTGATGCTGCTGACCGAGTTGGCCGAACTGCAGACATTCATATTGAGATTGACACGGGTATTGGCCGATCTGGCTTCAATTGGAAGGATGCTAGCGGTTGGAAGCGTGACCTGGATGATGCGATCAAGCTTGGTGTCAGATGGGTGGGCTCTTACACTCATCTCCATTCCGCCGATGAAGATCATGACACAGTCCTAGAGCAATGGACGCGTTTTCAGGAGGCACTCAGGCAGCTAGATGTTCCGGATAGCGTGCTAATTCATATAGTCAACAGTGCCGGCGCGCTGCGACTTCCAGAACTCGCAGCCTCGGCGATACGCACCGGTATCTTTCTTTACGGTGGCAGTGCGGGTGTGGCTCTCCCGGATCCTGATCCGGTCGTGTCCGTCCACGCCCGGGTCGTTCACATCCGGCAAGCTAATGCAGGGGACACTGTAGGATATGGTGCTACCTACCGGGCTGAAACCAACGAGTATTGGGCGAGTCTCGGGATCGGTTATGGGGACGGGATCCCAAGGTTGCTGGGAAACCGAGGGTCGGTTCTGATTCATGGCTGTCGCGCACCAATCATCGGACGGATCTCCATGGATGTAACAGTGGTAAACATCTCTGACATACCGAATGTATCTTTAGGTGACATAGCCACGTTGATTGGTTCAGATAAAGATGAACAGATTACAGTTGATGATGTTGCAGAACAGGCGGATACGATTGGATATGAGATTCTCACAGGACTCTCGCCTCGTCTCCCCAGGATCTGGAAAGGATTAGATGAACGGTAATCATAAATCAGACTCCTCTCTTCCAGCATGCTTACCAGGGCTGAATGAGGAGCATTCCTCAGATGAAATAACGTGCATAAATCACTAACTCTTAGCCTCATTGGCCTCGTTTCTATGGGTATAGCAGCGTGCCAAGAGGAGCATCCCACGACCTTGGATTCAGATCTCTTACCCAAGGAGCCGATAACCCTTGAGATCGAACTCCCCTGGGAGGACTTTGCTTCAGATCTGGAAGTTTTTGGCGGATACGGAGCCCCATGGGAACTTGGAACCGGAGTCGTAGCCAAGGCGTTTGCAGAAATTCTTAACGCTCGCACCCTAGTTCGGTTCGCCGCCTACCCCAAGGTGCATCAGGTTCGGGATACCGCAGGAACTACCCGCGCTGACTCGAGTTTGACATTTGTTGGGGGCAGAGTCGTTGCTTTTTTTGACACGATTGCTAGCACTAATAATGGTCCAGTGGAGCTAGGTTTGGGCGCGATCCAAATGCCTTGGGATAATAGGACAGTGACGTGGGTGACCGCGGTAGATACTCTGAATGATCTGAGGCCATGGCCTCAGCCTGGGGCTGGTCCAGTGATCTCAATTGGCACAACCGTATGGGATCCTGCTGAAGGTGACTCGGCTTGGTTCGAACTGGACTCATTACAAGTGGAGGCTTGGGCAGATACCGCGGATGCTAGTCGAGGTGCCCGCATCGAATCACTCACGGACAACGCTCGTTTACAGGTCGCTAGGGTAGTCCTAAGGCTTGATACCCGTCCGAGCTCTAATCCAGATACGATTGTCGTGCTAAGTGCTCAGCGTGATGAGATAAGCTTTGTGTACGATCCAACGCCAGAGGCACCTGCGAATGGTATCCGGATTGGTGGTGCTCCTGCATGGCGAACAGTGCTCAACATAAAAATTCCTGCTCATCTGGATGGCCCTGCTGAGCTATGTGTAGCTGCGGGTGGATGTCCACTAGAACTTAAACCGCTAGAGTTGAACTATGCTGCGATTACCCTGAAAAGCAAACGGGGCGAACAAGCTTTTCAGCCGACGGATTCTATCGGATTGGACGTTCGCCAGGTTCTGAGACGAGATGCTCTACCGAAGGCACCGTTGGGTGAATCCCTTACCGGTTTGTTAGGACAACGGGTCGGACCTGATGCTTTTGGTGTGAAATCCGGGACAGACATCGAAATTCCAATTACGGAGTTTGTCAGAGACCTCTTACGGAGCCAAGATGGGACGAGCCCTACCAAGACATTGGCTCTATTGTCGGTGTTTGAGCCGATCTCGATTGCATATGCGTCTTTTCACGGACCGGGAGATGAAAATGGTCCCGTTCTCAGATTGGTAGTGACTGTGGGTCGAGCAATGGAGCTACCATGACGCAGTTAATGCGGACTTTGGTTCTTGCACTTGCTATCTCTCTGGTCGCTACTCCCTCAGGCGCCCAATCTCTTTACAACGCGGCCGGTATGGGTCTCCCGGTTGAGGCAATCGATGGTCGTGCTCGAGCACTTGGGAACTTGGGGATCGGGCTTTGGGGAAGTGGTTTGCTACCTGGTGATCCCGCAGCCGCGGGAATGTTCATTGTGCCGACGGCAGTCATCGTGGGTCAGCCATCGTGGGTGGACTATGACCATGAATCAGGAAACTCAGGAAGTATCCAAGGAAACCGTTTTCCATTGATGGGGGTCGGTTATCCAGCCTTCTCTGGAATATTCACATTCAGCCTCAGTTCATTCCTGGATCAGCACTACAAAGGTCAGAGGTCTTTAGAGTTGGACCTCAGAGGGGAGGAGAGTGAAGTCACAGATCTCTTCGAACAGGATGGATCGATCGGGAGCCTAAATTTTGGGTACTCAAGACCTATAGGCACCAGCGCTGCGCTCGGATTTAGTCTTGGTCGCTATGCGGGTTCAATTCTGCGCCGACTTGAGCGGAACTTTGGAACGGTATCATTGCCTGGAGGCCTAGAGTCATACCAGACGAGTAGTCGTTGGACGTATTCAGGAACTTCTCTAACCGGTGGAATGGCTGCGAATCTCGGTACAGTCGCCCGAGTGGCAGCTAGTGTTACTTGGTCCGGTGATTTGAATGCGACTGCATCTGATGATAGCCGAGGTATGGACCGGAGTTTTTCCCTGCCGATGCAGTATCGTCTCGGTACCAGCGTCGTGCTTGCACCTGGGTTCATGATCACTGCTAGTGCGATACGGGCTGATTGGGCGGACATTGAGAGGGATCTTGATACTCCAACTACGGTAGGGAGCACAAACAATATCGGGGTTGGAGTCGAGCTCTCACGAGCGAACATTTTTGGTCTAGCACTCCCTCTTCGGTTTGGATACCGGACTGGCAAGCTTCCCTTCTCTCTTGGAAGTGGTGTCGCGACAGAACGGATCTTCTCTGCTGGGCTGGGACTTTCTTTGAGTCAGGCTGACGACATTGTACTAGGCGGTGTAGATGCTGCTATTGAACGTGGTCGGAGATCTGGTTCTGTCCTCACCGAAGCGTTCTGGCGCGCGACGATATCACTCCGGGTTTCCGGATACTAGCTCAATAGCGGTCCAAAGAACTTCAACGAGACCATACTCACCTTGCGCGTTCTCTTTCACACATTTGGTTGCAAAGCAAACCAATATGACACGGAACGCATGCGTCAGGAGCTTGAGGCTTGGGGAGCCGAGACGACTACCGAACGTCCAGCGGCTGATGTTTTCGTTGTAAATACATGTACAGTGACCAATCAAGCCGATGCGGATGCACGCCGTTTCATTAGACGATTGCAGCGTGAAGTTCCATCTGCACAGATAGTTGTGTCCGGTTGCTCTGCCGCTCTCAACCCTGACGACTATCATTCTATGAATGGCGTATCAGGAGTAGTGGAGGGGCATGATCCAGTAGCGGTTGCATCGCTAGTAACATCGAGTGCTCCTGTACAAATCGAACTCCGATCGTCGCTAGACCGCATCGACACTGAACCGATAGGAGGGGAGCTACTTCGGATGCGCCGAGGCGCAGCTCGTGGTTGGCTTAAGGTTCAGGACGGGTGTGACCGCAAGTGTGCCTTCTGCGCTACGAGGCTTGCCCGAGGATACTCGCGTTCGCGCCACCCCAGTCAAGTACTCGCAGAAGCAAGATTGTTAGCTGAAGTACATGCGGAACTCGTCATTACTGGGATCCATATCGGACACTATGGAAAGGACCTTGCACCAGAGTGGACATTATCCAGGCTTGTAGCCGAGCTAATGGAGAAACTCCCAGATATTCGCTTTCGGTTGGGTAGCATTGAGGCGACCGAAATTGATGACCTTACCATCAAATTATTGGCGACTTCGGGCGGACAACTTGCGCCCCACCTACATATGCCACTCCAGAGTGGAGCTGATCCAGTTCTTAAGCGAATGCGGCGTTGGCATACGAGGGAACAGTACCGGTGTCGCGTACTTGAAATAGCTGACCGAATCTGGCCACTTGGACTCGGAGCTGATGTGATCACGGGATTCCCAGGTGAGACACCGACAGACCATGCAGCAACGTGTAGTCTTACTAGGGAGCTGCCGTTCACATATTTGCACGTGTTTCCTTTCTCTCCGAGAGATGGAACGGTGGCTGCGGGACTTCCCAACCCCGTCCCGCAACGGATCGCGGGAGAACGGAGTCGGGAACTTCGAGAGATAGCTAACGATAAAGGACTGGCATATAAGGCATCTCGTGTTGGTGGGCCTGCGGAGGTTGTTGTCGAGGGTGAGAGTGGGACGGCGCTTACCGGAGATTACCTGCGTGTAGGCCTCATAGGCTTAGACGGAGACAGTAATAGTTTGTCGGGGGCTCGATATAGCGGCACCCTGCAGGGTGAGAAGGAGCATTTATACATTGAATTATCTCAAAACCTTGCTGGCATTCTAGGATGACCAAGAGTATTCGCTCAAAACGTGCGTACGTCGAAACGTACGGGTGCCAGATGAACATCAGTGACGGTGAGCTTATGGAAGGCATACTCACCAATAGTGGATTCGAAATTGTCGAAGCACCTGAGGATGCGGATGTAATTTTGGTGAACACATGTGCAATCCGCGAGCATGCAGAGAACCGCGTTCTTGGCCGTGTAGCCCAGCTTAATGGCCTCAAACGTGAGCGCCCTGAGCTAGTGATTGGTGTCACAGGATGTATGGCCCAGAGGATGGGAGAGACTCTTTTTGAGCAGGCACCGTACGTAGATTTAGTGATGGGCCCAGACGGTTATCGTGGCCTGCCGGATGCACTCGAGAACCTAGAGGGACACCGCATTGATAGGAGGAGCCATTCAAGGATTCGTGGTCCTCAACTTGCTGTCCTCGACCTCAGCTTAGACGAGAATTATCAAGGTTTAGAGCAAAGACGTACGGAGAAACCCACAGCGTGGATTCCTATCCAGCGTGGCTGTAACCACCGATGCACGTTCTGTATCGTTCCCTATGTTCGGGGTCCAGAGAAAAATCGAGATCCACTAGAGATCCTGAATGAAGTTCGCGATTTAACATCAAGGGGAGTTACAGAGGTCACGCTGCTGGGGCAGACCGTAAATTCTTATACATCGATGGACGTTAGCTTCCCCAAGCTGCTATCGGAGGTCGCACAAGTAGATGGGATTCGGCGTGTTCGATTCACTTCACCCCATCCGAATGACGTCACGCCAGAGCTTGTAGAGGTGATGGCGACCGAACCAGCGGTTTGTGAGCACCTACATCTTCCTGCACAATCGGGTAACAACCGCACGCTGAAGCGTATGCTTCGAAGGTACTCGGTGGAGGTCCTTCTAGAGAAAGTCGAGATGGTGAGGGTGGAGATTCCTGAAATAGCACTCTCTACTGATATCATTGTGGCTTTCCCGGGTGAGACTGACGACGAGTTTCGGGATACGCTGGAGTTGATGAGGACAGTTCGCTTTGACGAGGCATTCACTTATAAATACTCGCCTAGAGAGGGGACTCCTGCCACACGCTTACCTGCTGATCAATTCGTTCCTACGCTCGAGGCTCAAGCAAGGCTGGAGGATCTGATCGAAGTGAGTCGCGGTATCCAAGCTGAGATTAATGCGAGGGAAATAGGACGGATTGATGAAGTTCTCATAGAGCGTGTGGGACGATACCCTGGTCAGATTCTAGGTCGAACCCGCAGGAACAAAGTTGTGGCCTTTGATGGTGATTCAGAGCGGATTGGATGTTATACCCATGTCGGATTAGAAAGGACGACAGGGGCGACGTTTGCTGGAAGGGAGACTAGCCAACCCGAACTGGTGGGACAGAGTTGAGCAGAATTATCCGTCTAATAGGTATCCTATTGGTTGTGGGCTTGGCGGTGGGACTGCAGTCGCTTAATGGCTCAGAGACAGTGACTTTGAAGCTGGGCGTACTAACTCTGTACCGGGTTCCTATCACGGCAGTAGCCTTTTTAGGCCTATTGGCTGGGATGGTGATCATGCTTGTCGCTAGCATCCATAGTGACTTAAGGGTTAGACGAATCCTCCGAGACCGACTCACAGAAGAGGATAGTGAGGAGAAGGCCCGCTTCATCGACCACAGACAGCACGATTTATTCGGGAAAGATGATGAGGAGTAGTGGGACAAGGTTTCGGAGGGTATTAAATCGATTTCGGCGATCGCTGGTGAGCAAGATCCGCGCATGTTTGTTGGATTCTCCTATACCTTTAGAGTTCATTTCTTACGAACCAAAAATAGTACTGAGAATGAGAAGTTATAGCTCAAAAAGAAGCTAATTCTTAAGCCTGATCACTGGATTAGGTGAGCGCTATATTGCCCATAAAGCTTTGTGAATCTTGACCTGGCCAGACTCCTTTTCTATCCTCCGCTTCTTTCACATGCCACATCTCTGGTTCCCGGTTCATGCCTGAAGAACAACGCCACACGATCTCCCGTTTTCTAGTTCAGCAGGAGCGTAAGATGCCTGGAGCAACCGGTGTATTTACGGGTTTGCTCAACGATATTGCTTTAGCAGCTAAGGTTATCTCTCGTGAGGTAAACCGTGCGGGATTGGGTGAGATTCTAGGAGAGACAGGGGAAGAAAACTCCCAGGGGGAGCGAGTTCAGAGGCTCGACATGTTTGCGGATGATGTGATGCGCAAGGCCCTACATCATACGGGCTTGATCACATGCATGGCTTCTGAGGAGAAGGAGTTTTTTTGGCCGGTGCCGGACGACTTCCCATCTGGAGAATACGTTGTCATTTATGATCCATTGGATGGCTCGTCGAATATCGACGTGAACGTATCAATCGGAACAATTTTCAGCATTCATTCCAAGATCTCTAGTTCAGACCGGGGAGAGCTGAGGGACTGCTTACAAGCTGGTAAACATCAGGTTGCAGCGGGCTATGTCCTCTATGGATCATCCACCATGTTGGTATATACCACAGGCCAGGGAGTACATGGCTTCACGCTTGACCCTTCTCTCGGGGAATTTGTTTTGAGCCACGAGGGCATGTGTTTCCCTAACCCCCCCCGCTGCGTCTACTCAATAAACGAAGCTCACTACAATAGTTGGGAAACCGGACAACAACTCCTCATTAATCACTTGAAGGATGGGGGTGGCTTCAGTTCACGCTATATTGGGTCATTTGTGGCGGATTTCCACAGGACATTACTCCAGGGAGGCCTCTTCATGTATCCGGCCGGGAAGGGTGCTCCGGATGGTAAATTGCGCCTGCTCTACGAGTGCTCACCGATTGCTATGCTTGCAAAACAGGCGGCTGGTCGTGCAAGCACCGGAGCTCGGGATGTGTTGGAGATTATCCCTGACTCACTGCATCAACGGGTACCCCTCTACGTGGGCAACAGCGAGTTAGTTGATCTAGCAGAAAATTTCTTGGCGGAAGAAAATTAGACAACCTGACTTTATTATCATCTACTTTTCAGAAGAGTGCTAGAACCAAGTTTGTGGAAAGACTCAGTAGTTAGTTGGCCCTTGCTCGGAGACAAACCCCTTGTCCACGTCTACCAATGGGGCTGGGTAATCGCCGGAGAAGCATGCGGTGCAGTACGGTCCTGTTTCTGAGACTGCCTCTAACATACCCTCCAATGATAAATAGCCTAACGAGTCTACGCCGAGCTCTTCCTCGATCTCCTTTACGGATAGAGCAGAGCCAATCAGCTCTCCCTTAGTGGGCATGTCGATACCATAGAAACAAGGCCACCTTACCGGAGGACTCCCGATTCGGAAGTGCACTTTAGCTGCACCAGATTTACGGAGCATACGCACGAGGCTGCGGCTGGTCGTACCGCGCACCAGGGAATCATCTACTACCACAACCCTTTTTCCTTCGACTACTTCACGGACAGGATTGTACTTCAGCCGTGCCCCAAAATCCCGGTCCTTCTGGGATGGAGTGATGAATGTCCTCCCTATGTAATGGTTCCGGAGCATCCCTAACTCAAAAGGGATTCCACTGCATTCGGCAAAGCCTAAGGCTGCTGAGTTTGCGCTATCCGGTACAGCGATTACCGCGTCAGCTTCAACAGGGTGTTCACTCGCGAGGCGGCGCCCGAATGCACGCCGAGCGCGATCGACGCTGATGCCTGATATTCGAGAGTCCGGCCTAGCGAAGTAGACTAGCTCGAAAACACAAGGAGCGGGTTGGTCAGCCGAGGGTAGGGAGCGAAGTTTTTCAACCGTCCCATCCACGATCTTAATGACCTCACCGGGTTCGACATCGCGCACGAAGTCAGCCCCTAGGATATCCAGGGCACAGGTCTCGCTTGCGACAATATGGCCTTCTCCTTTTTGTCCGAGTACAAGAGGGCGA
>Ga0310121_10002164_pt1 | contig 19122 bp, 18 predicted proteins | sample CB27_Tmax_986_MG_FD_203504 | JGI IMG/M metagenome (GOLD analysis project Ga0310121, IMG submission 203504) | Marine microbial communities from Western Arctic Ocean, Canada - CB27_Tmax_986 | ecosystem: Environmental > Aquatic > Marine > Oceanic | place: Canada: Western Arctic Ocean | collected...
CGGCTGCTCGGAGAAAGCCCAGGCCGCGAATCTTCGCAATTCGCGGGATTTGGCCTCGCGCCAGAGCCGGAACAACGAGTGGATAACGCCGGGGTCTAGCGGCGTCCTGGGGAGTCTCGCCACGCCGTCCAAACCAATGCCCAGGACGCGGCCAGCGCGAGCGGGGGATCGTCAAGAGGAAGCAGGTGGCCGAGCGTGTCACGTAGGGCTTCCCACCACTAAGAGAGTGCCTCGCGGACGTCATCGGCGATATCGTGATTCAAATACGCCAACCAATTACAAACCAACGCGGCGCGCGTTTGTGGGATGCGGTCTCCGGAATTCAACCAATCTCCGAGCGTCTCGGTCACGTCTTCCGAAAGTTGCGGCGGACGATCATAAAAAACCGTATCCAGGGCGAGATCACACATTGCATTATAGAATTCTTCCCAGCCACCCGCCCCGTCGCCGTAAGCCGCTTCCACGACCTCCTGAAAGACCTCGCCAAATCGGTCTCGCCGCAGGTTGACGACAGAACCTTTCACCCATTCCTCACTGCCATATCGTCCCATCTGTCGCAGAGCGGCGCGGAGGGACACCGGCGTGACCTGCACCTCGTCCAACAGACATTGCCGTAAAAGAACCAGGGGCAGGGGGTTTGTGCTTCTTACCATGAGTTCATCAAGATCGAGATTTCTGCCCTCGCACACGGCCGTCAGTCGCTGAATCAGCGGCTCGGCTTTGCGGCCGGCCAGGACGGCCGCCAGGGGGATGACTTCCCGCCAACGCCCGTCCTCGAAATGCGGTTCGAGCAACTCGACCAGGCTCTGGTCCTTATCGCGGCCGGGATACTGTTCCTCGATCAGGCCGCGGGCCGCCAGGTATTCCTGAAACGTCAGATGGCAGAATTCGTAGACCGGCTGAAGTACGCCTTCGATCCGCTCGTGACCCGTCTGCATCAACAGGCTGCTGCGGTATTCGATGCGTTCGATGAATTCCTCGGGACCGATCTTCGTGAACTGCAGTTCGGCCGGCATTTCGTCGCGGGCCTCTTGCAGCAGCTTCAGCAGCCGCCGGTGTCCAACCCGCTGGATGCCCTCGTTCAGCATGACGCACGCCACGTAGGAAAGCTGCGCGAGGGTTTCCTCGAGTTCCATCGGCGCGAAGCCTTCGGTGTTCCAGGTGCGAATCAGGACGCGGACGGCTTCGCGATAGAGTTCCACCCGGCGGGTCGGCAATTCGCCGATGCAGCGGCGGACGACCAGTAGCGTCGTCAGCATCAGCGGGTTCTCGGCCAGCACCCGGATGCGGTCGTTGTTCCAGATCGTGGCGGCCAGTTCTTTCGCGTCGGACCGGACGGCGGCGTTGTCGCCCACGACCTCGACGTGCCACCGTTCGCACAGGCGCCTGACGTCCTCCTCGTCGAACGGGGCCAGACTTGTCTGCTCGCACGCACCGGTGATCACGCCGGTCACGTGGCGATAGCCGGCTTCGCGCGAGGTCACCACCATCGCCGCCCCAGGAAACATGGCCAGGAAGGTGCGGAAGTGGCGGGCGAAAGTCGTGCGGGCACCTTCGTCCGAAATCTCGTCCAGGCCGTCGACCAGCAGCAGCGCCCGCCCGGCCCGCAGTGCCTCGTCGATCCGGTCGCGAAAGACCTCGGCTTCGTCGCCGTTCATCCCGGCGTGTTGCGGCAGGTCGTCCAGCAATTCCCGGATCGGCCGCTGGGCCCGGTCGCGCAGTTCGCGGCAGCGGAGCATCAACGGCAACCAGTTCCGCTCGGGCAGCGCGTTTTCCGCTGCGCGCAACCGCCTGGGATCGGCGTAGGCGACCGCCAGTCGTTTCATCAGCGTGCTCTTGCCGCCGCCTGGTTTTGCCAGAATCGAGAAACGCGGATGCCGGTCGAGAAATTCCCCGACGGGAACGACCGATTCTTCCACCTTCGCGGGCGGCTCCGGGTCGTCATCGGACCGGCTTTTCCGGTAAACCAGTTTCAATGGCACAAACAACCGCTCCAGCTTCATGCGAAACGCGCTCAGATCGGCATCGGCGGGCAGCCCGTCGAGCTGGATGTCGCCACAGTCGGCGGCAATCCACTTGCGATAGCGTTCGACGGCGGCTGCGGCGATGGTCTCGCGGTCCGGTCCCGGCGATGGTGGCGACAGATACTTCAGTCTGTGTAGCGACCCCTTACACTTGCGGCCGGCCTGAATCACCTCCTGAGCGACCGGTTTCGCCAGTGGGGCGCCGTCAGCGTGAATCAGGGCGAAGTGCGTCCGCTGCTTGCCCTGCGAATAAAGCACGGCCCACAGAATAACCGAACTGATGTCCGAGTACTTCTGCGCCGTCCAACTCGGCGTCTTTCAGCCCGGCTTCCTGAGCACAGTGTCCGGCCCGTTTCGCCGCGTCGGCGCAGCTGATCAGAACCCCAATGCGGGCCAGGTGTTCGATGACCATTGCGCCATCGAGGGGAATTATACGGACCTGCTCGTCGGCCTCTTCAATTTGCTCGAGGGCCGGTGCGGTGAATCCATTGAGCGAAACAAAGTAACCATCGACGGGAGTTTGCTTTTCTTTGCTCCGTTCAAGGCTCAGTACGCCGAAGAACTTGCTCAAATCGGAGCCGCCCATCTTCTTGGCGTGTGCCTTGCATTCGGCGACAAGCCGTCATGGTAGAAGCCCATGCGAGCCCTGGATGTCAATCTCCCGCCCGGACTTGTTGACGTCGAAGCGAAGGCTGTCATAGCCCAGGGCGAAGAACAGGTCGCCGCGTGCATTGTTCGTCGCACCCAGCAGCCGTAGTTGTGTGGGAGTCTTCATTGAGGCGTCTCGTCATGATGATGCCACGGAAAGCGGCCGGTCGCCAGCACGTTCAGTTCGCGCGCCGCCGTCCTGAAGCTTTTCGGGCGCGTCCACCCATGACCCGCGCCCCTCTACCAACCATCATTGCTTTGATGGATCACCCATGCCTCAAAAAACGCAAAAAAACCTTTGTGTCCAAGAGTCCGGGTGCGGAACACTTTCATGCCGTCTTTGACGGCCTCATCGACGAAGTCCGAATCTGCGACGTTGTTCAAGTCGGCTGCGGGAAGGATGGAACCATGATCTCAAGCAATGAAGGCGAAGGCGCCGCGGCCGGTTATCAGGACCGGGAGGTGATCACCGAACTATCTCGGGAACTGATCGGGGAACTGCGGGAGGCCGCGCGTCAGGCCGCGGGTCGGGCTTATGCGCCTTTTTCGCATTTCCACGTCGGGGCCGCCGTGTTGGGCGAGGATGGGAGTATCTATACCGGCTGTAACGTCGAGAACGCCTCCTTCGGGCTGACGATGTGCGCCGAACGCAACGCGGTCGGCTCGGCCGTGAGCGGCGGGGTACGTAGGTTCAAGGCGGTGGCGATCTATACGCCGACCACTTCGCTGAACTACCCATGCGGCGCCTGCCGGCAGGTGCTTCACGAGTTCGGCCGGGACCTCGAGGTACATGTGTTCAATCAGGAGAGCGACCACTCCGTGCAGCGGTTGGACCAACTACTGCCCGAGGGGTTTGGCTTCACGCCGGAGAAGTCCTGAGAACGCGAGAGCGGGCGAGGGGAGACCCCGCGCCGATCCTGGCTTGCGAGTCCTTGGTTGATGGGGACATGGACGCACCAGATTCAAGCAGAGGGGGAGTTGCCATCATGCCACGGGTTGTTAACTTTGAGACGGGCGCCGATGACGTTGAGCGCGCGATCAAGTTCCACGGCGCGACGGTGGCGCCGAAAATGACGATCCCGGGCATCGGTTATATCGCCTATTGCACGGACACCGAAGGCAACCTGTTCGGCGTCATCCAGGAAAACAGAGAAGCCAAATAAGATGCCCGCGCCGGGGGGCCGAGTCCTGATCCAACCGATCAGTCTGGATTGGGTCCAGGCCCTACATCGCTGCCTTGATGAGGTGTCGCGCGAGCGGCGCTGGCTTGCGTTTCTGAAGGCACCGCCGCTGGAGTTGACGCGCCGCTTCGTCGAAGCGCAGCTCAAACGAAATGCGCCGATGTTCGTCGCAACCGAAGGCGGCGAAGTCGTGGGTTGGTGCGACATCCAAACCGGCGCGCTCGAAGGGTTCACCCATTGCGGCCGCCTGGGCATGGGCGTGCGGGCGAGTCACCGGCGCGGGGGGATCGGAAGCAAACTGCTCGCCGCCGTCCTCGAAGAGGGGCGCAGTGATGGTCTGACGCGCGTTGAATTAGATGTTTACGCATCGAATACCGCCGCCATCGTCTTGTACGAGAAGGCCGGTTTTACCGTCGAGGGCCTGAAGAAAAACGCCCGGCTACTCGACGGCGAATACGATGACGTCGTCATGATGGCCAAATTGTTGTAGCGATTCCCTTTCATAACCTTGCATGATGATTGATGAACGCCGAACCCGAATTCGGATATTCATGAGTTAGAGGTGCCATTCAATCGGATATACGGAAGAACTTCGATGAAGCATATGAGATATTTAGGCCATCTTCTTCCATGCTGGCTGCTATTCGCCTCATTCGCCGCGATCGCATGTGGCGCACCCCTTTTTGAAGAGGATTGGAACTCGGGCCGCATTGATCCGGCCAAGTGGGACGCCTCGGTCGGCAACGGCGTGATGCATGTCGAGCCGATCGGCGGCGGGGACCATGCTTTGATGATGGCGGGGAGGCTGGATTGGACGGCCTATATCTATAGCGTCGGGTCGTTCAGCCGGGGCGATCACCTGCGCGTGACGTTCAAGCTGTGGGGTGACGAGCGTCGCGTGTCGCCCGACGGGGTCGCTCTGTTTCCCGATTCCGCCGGGATTACTGGGCCGTGGCATGGTTCGAACAAAGGCCCGATCTACTCGACCATCGATGAAGCCATCGACATGTGGTGGGCCATCTTGCGGCTCGGCGAGAACGGGGTCTATCAGAAAGGGCCGCTTCTCTCCCAAGCCTTTATGCGCGCCTTGGCGGCCGCTCGCTCCAAGTCCAATGCCTTGATGGTCCGCGTGGAGTGCGGCGACGAGCGGGGCGGCCTTTTCCAGTGGTCGACCAATGGGGGCAGGACATGGATTGATGAATTCAACACGATCGGCGTCGCCGGTGGGTCGGCCTCGCCGCTCTTTCTAGGCTTTGCGCCGGGTCAGTCGCATGTTTATATCGACGACATCGTCGTTGACCAAGGCGCCGACGATCGCTCACCCGAGCCCACGCCCAAACCAAAACCGCTCCCCGCCCGGATCGAAGACCTCAGCGAGCATTTCAGTAAACCGAGTGGGGATATATCGCCCTGGATGCTCGTTCCCGATCAAAACGTCCGGGAGGCATCGACCACCGAACATCCGGGGATGATCACGATCTACCAAAACGGCTTGGGTCAAGACATCAAGGGCATCCTGGGTCAACCGATTCGATTCGACCAATACCGCGTTCCGTGGGAATTTCAATTGGGGATGGTGCAAAGCTTTGATGCCATGTTGGCTGCCGGGTCGAAGACGCAGGCCAACACCGCGATCGGGCTCAACGTGGCCCGAGGACCGCGCCCAGCGCCCGCCCGACACGCGTGACTATCAGTTGCTCGTCGTCCACCTCGGAGCGACCGGCGAGGCGGGCGCGGGGCTGCCGCAATTCGCCGACATGCCCCACCCCGATACCTATCTGGTGTGGGGCCGCGGCGACCTGGGTTACTCGGCGATGGGCGATTGGAACGTCCCCAGCATCTGGGTCGGCGACGGCGGACGACGCGGGGGGCCGGCGAATGATCAGGTCTTCTTTCGCTTCCGCTTGCTGGGTCCGTCGCTGGTCCAGGTCGGGTTTCGCGGCGACCAGTCCTACGCCTTTCACATGCGGGCCATCGATACGTCGCAATACGGCCCGATTACCGGCGTCTGGGAAATCGGCCCGATTATTTCGGGCGATCGTTGGATTCCCGATGTCTTGTGTCGCAATTTGAAACCGATCAAGGGTTGGCATGACGTGGGCGACCTCAAGAGTACCATCGAGCCCAACGGGAACTACTCGTATCAGTGGCAAAAGTTTTACAAGAACCCCGATCCCGAGCCGCCCAACCCGATGTACGAATACTATGTCGATTACTGCGCATTCTTCCCTTCCGCCCCGCTGCCGCTCGAGGCCTATTCCGACGACTTCAATATCCGCGGTTACCTGGGCAAGTGGCAGGCCCAGCCCCAGGGGACCATTCTCGATACCTACAGCCACCCCGGCCATCTCACGATGACGCTGATCGGGTCGGGTTGCGGGACCGGTTTTTCGCCCGTCGGCGGATCGGAACTGGACCTGTCTTATTACAAGCCGCCGTTCGAGATCGAGATCGCGTTCACGGCCCCCGACGACACGATCCCGTGGAACCTGTGGATGAATTGGCAAATCGCTGGACCGGGCGGCGGCTGGAAAGGGTTCTGGCAGCCCGGCGTTCAAAACTTCCCCGAAGAAAAACGGCACCTGTTTATCAATCGTGTTCAACAGGCATTCGGACAAAGAGCTAGGGCCAGTATCAATGTCGAGTTCGAGGAGGTTCCGCCCGAATCGATCATGGGGGCCAAACCCCTTTACATGCTCATTCAAATCATCGACCCTGGGCGTGTGAGGGTCGGGTTCCGCGGCGCGCCGACCGACCCTTGGTATTTTTCGAAGGTGACGGATGTCGCGAAAGATTTTGGCGGCCCGATCGCCAAGTTCGGCCAGCACGCCTTCAGCACGGTGACCGGCCGCCGGTGGGGTGCCCCGGCCGGCGCGCCGATGTATCAGCAGTTTTTGGTCGATTACGTCGATTATCGCTACGGACTTTCCGAATGACGGTGGGCCCTCAATCATCACGTCCGCCACGATTCAGCCGTCTCGCATGGCAAGGAGGAAAAACGATGTTCCGCTCGGATCGGTTTGTTCAAGTCTTGAGGTTCTGCGCGCTCATGGTTCTAACGGCGGGACCGGGGATGACCGCCGACCCCGATACGATCGTCGATAAGGACGGCATCAAGCCGCGCGGCGAATGGTACGAGGCCACCGTGCCCGACACCCTCGATCTGGCCGAGCGGGCCGAGTACTCGATCAACGCCTTGTCGCGCAATCTCGAACCCGACAAGTTTTACGCCGTCTTGCAGGGGTTCAACTATGGGGCGGACAATTACACCATCAGCGGTTTGACGTGGAACATCACCCCCAAGAACCTGCGCGGCCTGCCAATGATGCGGACGATGTGCGGCAGTGACGAGAACATCGACATCGAATACGAAGCGATGCGCGCGCTGGTCCGGCAAGTCCACCCCGACGGGCAGATCTACTACCCCTTCGACCAGGACGGTCCGCCCAAAGACACCTCATATCCCCTGGCCAACGGCATCGCCGGCCTGACCTTCTTGGTGTGGCACGCGCGCGACGGGAATCCCGCGTGGCTCGATTTGGTTAAGCTCGTGTGTCAAGGACTGAAGAACTCGGCGATCGAGGTCGAGGACCGCGCCTACTGGCCGCCCGAAAGCAGCATCAAGCAGGATGGATCATGGCACTTCACGGATCGCGAAAACGCCAAGCCGTTTTATGAATACACTCCACCGGACGAACCCGATTTTGATCAGCAGGGGTTCGAAGGATCGATCAAGTTCGAGCAGTCGCAGGCCTATCGTCTCCTGGCGCTCTGTTACGCACTGGGCGGCGACCCCGAGGCGATGGAAACGGCGCGCAAGGTGGTCCGTTTCGTCCTCAAGCCGGGAATGTGGGAGAACACCGACGATGAAGGTTATTCGGGCCACGAGCACGGCATCTGGGCGGGACACTTCCACGCCAACATCACCAACCTGCACGCCTTGCTCGACGTGGCGATGATCGAAAACAGCCAGCGGATCAAACAGATCGTCCGCGAGGGATACGACCATGCGATTCGGCAGGGCGTGGTCCGCATCGGCTGGTTCCCGGGCTGGACGTTGCCCGAAAAATATAAGCGTGAAAAGCACTACCATTCGATCACTGAATTGTGCGGGCTTTCCGACATGGTCATCCTCGGCGTCAAAATGAGCGACGCGGGCATGGGGGATTATTGGGACGACGTTGACGCGATCGTGCGCAATCAGTTCACGGCGCAGCAGATCATCGATATGGGCCATATGCGCCGCATCGCCGGCGGCGGTCATGAGCATGACGCCGATCTGGCCCGTTTCCAGGGCGGCTTCGGTCCCGGCAAGCCGACCCAGCTCGACCCGACGATGTGGGGTTGCTGCACGGCGAACGGGGCGATCGGCCTGTATTACGCCTGGCACGGCATCACTCGCTTCCGTGACGGCGTCGCGACGGTCAACTTGTTTCTCAATCGCGCATCGAAGTGGATGGATATCGACAGCCACGTGCCATACGAAGGCAAGGTCGTGCTGCGCAACAAACTGGCCCACACCGCGTCGGTTCGCATCCCGTCGTGGGTCGATTTGGACGCGGTGCGGTGCGAGGTGAACGACGAGCCCGCCGTTCCGGCCCATTACGGCCGGCGTTTATTGATCACCGGTCTAAATAAGGGCGACACGATCACGCTAACGTTTCCCCTCAAGGACCAAACCGACAAATACTTCATCCACGACAAGGAATACACGTTCCAGTTCAGGGGCAGCACCGTAGTCGATGTCGCGCCACGGGCCGATGACACGGGAAAGTATCCCATCTACCTGCGAGATCGCTACAAAGCGGGCTGGGCCCCCATGCGCAAAGTCAAGCGGTTTGCGGCGGCGGATGTTCTTGATTTGCAGTAACAGGGAACGGGGGAGTTGATCACCAATAACGCCAAATTAATGGCTGCTGGTCGTCGTGATCACCGTTGGCATAATGACGCTTACCATCACCGCCGCCTGGATGGCTTCGATGGCCTCTTTTGCGGCCGCTCCAGTATCAGTCCGTTCCCGTTCTTGCCCATCGTCGCGCCATCGCCTCGATCTGCGGTAACAGGTTTGGCCAGTCATGCAGGGTGGCAGGGTCAAAGTCAGCGCCATTTGGCCAAACCAAGGTGTGAATTTCAGGATCGATTGCTACTTGCTTGAAAAGAGACTCGTCTCGCAGGGGACCGTAATGGGCGCCTTCCATGATTGGTTGGAAATCGATGACTTGTGAACTCCCATCATCAAAGCCAATGCGGAGCGTATAAGGGGCCACACGTTCGAATGAATGGACGCGATAGATGGGGTGACTCATTTCGCCCTTCTTAATCTTAGCGGTTCAACTCCCGTCCCCACCGTCAATTCCCATCACCGGCAGCCGTTCCCCAACTGAGGCCGTGTAGCGTTTGAAGGCTTCGGCGTAGCGGATGGGGCGGCCGCTCCATTGGCGGGCTTGGGTGGCGCGGTATTCGGCCCATTGGGTGTACCAGGGGACCAGTTTGGGTTGCGAGCGCAGGGCACGCAGGGCGTCGGTCTTCTGGTCGAAGACTTCACCGATATCGACGAACGTGTCGGGGACGAAGCCGGTGACGTCGTTGCGCGGGACGGTCGGTTCGAAGAAGAAGATGTGGGGGAGTGAATGGACGGACGGATGGACGGCGGCCGGGTCCGCGTCGAATCCGGGCGCCGCGGCCAGCGTCCCGGCGCGGATCACCGCCTCGGCGTTGACCTGGTGATCGACGTTGTGCGGATCGACGCGCCAATGGGTCAAGATGATATCGGGCCGCCGCACTCGGATTAAACGGGCGAGCGTCAAGAGGCGGTCCTTGTCGATGAAGAGCGGATAGTCGTCCCAATCGAGGAACTCGATCGTGGCGCCGAGGATAGCGGCGGCTTCCTCGGCCTCGGCGGCGCGCAGCTGCTTGACTTCCTCGATCGATTTCCCCTCACGGTCGCTGTTCCAGTAGGCTTCAGACTCACCCCGCTCGCCGTAGGTTGCGCCGACCACGTGCACCTTGGCCCCCCGCCGGGCATGGAGCGCGATCGTCCCCCCGCTGCGCGAGCAGAAGTCGGCCGCGTGGGCGCTGACGACCAGTATGTTTTCCTGGCCCGTCATTCCGACGACGTAACTTGATAGAGCGGCGACTGGCCGGCGGCCACGCGCGCGAGGTTTTCGATGGCCGCCTCGGCGCGACGACGCGCGGTCCCGTTTGTCACGCCTGCCGTGTGCGGCGTGGCCAGGACTGAGTCGAGCTGAACCAGCGGGTGCTTGGGATCGATCGGTTCCGAGGTAAAGACGTCCAGCGCCGCGCCTCTGATTTGCCCGGCCTTCAGCGTTTCGAGCAACGCGTCTTCGTCCACCAACTCGCCGCGCGCGACGTTGACCAATACGGCCGTCGGTTTCATCTTGGCCAGGACCTGCCGGTTGATCATGTGCCGCGTTTTCGAGGTCAGGGGGACGTGCAGCGACAGGTAGTCGGCCTCGGAGGCCAGCCGTTCCAAGTCCGCGGGTTTGCCGCAAAACTCAAGGTGATACTCCTCGACCGTCCCCTCCGGCACGTCAATCTGGTCCAGCGCGAGCATCCGCATCCCGAACGCCCAGGCCCGTCTGGCCAGCTCGCGCGCGCTGGCACCGAAGCCGACCATGCACAGCGTCTTGGTTTCCAGTTCTTCGTTCATCGGCTCGCTGTATTTCCCCTGCCTAAGGGTTTCGAGCATGAGGTCGTGCTGCTTGGCGAAATGCAGCATCTGATACATCGCGTGTTCGGCCAGGGCGACCGCGCTGAACTGACCGGGCGTGTTGGCGAGCGGCAGGCCTTTGCTCAATATGTAATCGACATCGACGTGATCGAGTCCCGTGCCCAGCACCTGCCACAGCTTGACACCGGCGGCTTTGGCCTCGTCGATGATATGCCGCCTGCCGATCGCTCCACCCTGTTCAATCAATACCTCCACCCCTTCGAGCTGTTCCTCGATCGGACGTTCCGGGTCGTAAAGATGGATATCAAATCGCCCGGCGCACGCATCGAGTACCGGTTGGTACCATAAATGCAGGATCTCGCGAATGCCAATATACAGGACTTTCATGGATGGATGCTCCTTTGTCGTGGGTTTATCGAGGACGCGGGCCGAGTTGTATCAGGAAACAGCGGTAATTCTCAATGAACATTTTGTGGCGCGTCACTGTTGGGTCAGGCCGAACCCTTCTTAAACGGTTCAAAAGCCGCGGCGACGTCTAGGAACCCCCTCGAAACGAGCGCCCCGTCCGAACCCATCGCGATCAGCGTAAAGCCTCGTTCGACATTTTGCGCCAACTCTTCGGGCTTCATGTTGAGGATCCCGGCCGCCTTGCCATGCTTGCGGCAGGCCGCGACGACCTTTCCATAAGCCTCGATCATCAACGGATGATCGATCTGGCGCGGGATGCCCATGCTGAAACTCAAATCGGTGGGGCCGATGAACAACGAGTCCACGCCCTGGACCCCGGCGATCGCCTCGCAATTGGCGACGGCCTCGGTCGTCTCGATCTGTACGATCGTCAGGACGTTGTCGTTGGCGGTGCCGATGTAGTCCATCACCCGCGTGCCGAACCCGCAGGCCCGGTTCCAGCCGGCCACGCCGCGCACGCCGTCGGGCGGATAACGCATCGCGGCGGCCGCCTGGCGGGCCTCCTCCTCGGTATTGACGTAGGGGACCATGATGCCCGAGGCGCCCAGGTCCAAGGCGCGCTTGAAGCGCGGGGCCTCGTTCCACGTAATCCGCACGATCGGCGCGGCCTGGGTCCGCCCGACAGCCAGAAGTTGCAGCAGCAGGCTCTCGTGATCGCCCGAACCGTGCTCGCAGTCCAGAACGAGAAAATCGAACCCGGCCTGAGCGGCCAGCTCGGCCGTCAGCGCCGAACCCAGGTTCAAAAACGTCCCCGCCAAAAATTCCCCGCTCTTGACGCGATCTCGTATCCAAAACATGGAATGTTTCTCCCCGCCCTCTGAGTTCTGTTTCAACACGCAGAACTCAAATGATACCCCATCAAGCGTCTGTTGAAAAGGGCTATGTTTTGCCTACGGTTTAGATAGGGCGCATCTCGCGGATCCGCGAGATGCGCCCCTGCCTGTTGTGCCTGTTGAACTGCGAAAGATGGGCTGTTAAAATCGTCGCGCGGTGGTAGATTGATCAGTTAAGCGGGGTTTATTGACCATTTTCGCGCGGGCGGAACAGCGAAACGTCGAATTTAGACTGGGAGAGCCAAGCGGCCATGAGCGAGATGAAACCGCGAGAGCGGGTGCACTGCGTTCTGGCTGGGGACATGCCCGACCGCGTGCCGTATTTTGAAGTGGCGGTCGATTATCCGTGGATCTACAAGTTGCTGGACCGGCAACTGTCGGCGGACGAGAATTTCGAATCGGGGGAGTATCTGACCAACGACATCAGCGATCAGTTGCGGGTCAACGAGATCCTGCACCGCGACAACCTGGTTTACTGTCACCTGCCGCCGATCCCGGCGGTCAAGTCGGCGGGCAAGGACCAGATTCTGTTCTTTCACGACGGCAAGATCAAGACGTGGGAAGACCTCGAAGCGTTCGAGATGTCGGACCTGGATACGGAGGAGGCGAAAACGTCCGCGCGATGTGCGACACGAACTACGAGTACGGCCGCTATCTGATCGATCAGCAGCGGTTGACCGAGCATCCACAACGATCGGCAGCGGCGAGACCCTTTTTGCTTCCAGAAGTGGGGCGGTCTTTGGATATGCCCTGCTGTGGTGTTTCGCCATGATCTGGACCGATCGCCGATACCTGCCCAGGGCGTTATGGGATTATTTCACTTTTGCTGCCTGATCGGAGGGATAACTATTGACATGTCAGATAGAATGTGCTCTTCTGAACAGCCAAATGGGAAATCTCGGTATACGCTGGAAGACTAAGATGCGTTATATATGTTCATGCCTGGTTATGTTGTTTGTTTCGGTCAGTTACCCGGATACTTCCCGCTCGGCCAAGCCGTTCTTTGAACAGGTCGACGTCTTTGTCAGCGGCACGGAGGGTTATCGCACGTTTCGGATTCCATCGGTGACCGTGTCGAACAAGGGCACCGTGCTGGCCTTTGCCGAGTCACATTCATTGTATTTGAACGACGCGGGAGATATCGATATCGGACTCAGGCGCAGCTTCGACGGGGGAGAAACCTGGGGGCCGCTGCAGGTCGTCTGGTCCGACGGCCAGAATACCTGCGGCGGGCCGACGGCCGTCGTGGATCGCGACACGGGCCGGATCTGGCTCCATTCAAGATGGAACCACGGCGACGACTGGCAGCCCGAGCTGCAGGCGGGGATCGGCCGTGACAGGTTTCGCGGTTATGCGCTCTATTCCGACGACGATGGGGCAACCTGGTCGGCGCCGAGGGAGATTACCGACTCGGTGGCTCATCCTGAATGGCGCTTCTTGGGACCCGGGCCAGGCGTGGGGATTCAGATGCGGCTTCCGCCTTACGAGGGCCGGCTCGTCATTCCCTACATGAACAGTTCATTTGGCAAGCACGTGGGATACGATGGTTTCAAAGACCTGCATGACGTCCACTTTAACTCGAACTTCGGCGCCTTCGTGATTTTCAGTGATGATCACGGTGAGACTTGGAAGCGCAGCGAGGGTGTTGTCTGGCCGTGGATGAATGAGTGCCACGTCGTCGAGCTGGCCGACGGGCGGTTGATGATGAACATGCGCAACTTTGACCGCAGGTGCAAATGCCGCGCGGTGGCGATCAGCGAGGACGGCGGGAACACATGGTCCGAGGCCCGCCACGTTCCGGAATTGGTTTCGCCGATCTGTCAGGGCAGCTTTATCCGTTACACAAGTGAAGCCGCTCACGATAAGAACCGGTTATTGCACTCCAATCCGGCTCATCCGGACAGGCGCATGAATGTGAGCGTGAAACTCAGCTACGATGAGGGTAAAACATGGCCCGTGGCCAGGTCCATTGAACCCGGGGATTCGCAGTACTCATGCCTGACCGTGCTTCAGGACATGAAGATCGGTATCCTCTACGAGCGGAAGCCTTACGATCTCATCTCTTTTGCAAGGTTCAATCTGGAGTGGCTGACCGAAGGGAAAGACCAACTGGCCGAATAATGGGTAAGAGTATGAATACTTCAGGCTAGTAACAAGGAGCAAGGCATGAATACGTTTGCTAAAGGTTCTACGGCGGCATTGGCTATAACCATACTCACGCTGTTCGCGACCGTCACCCATTCCGCGGAACCGTTTCTGGAACGGCAGGACATCTTTGTCGGGGGGACGGAACCTTATCACACCTATCGCCGTCCCGCGATCGCGGTCACCAACAAGGGAACGCTGCTGGCGTTTTGCCAAGCCCACCGGTATGACGCGGAGGATACCGGTGATATCGATATCCTGCTGCGCCGGAGTTTCGACGGCGGCAAGTCCTGGGAGGCCCCACAGGTGGTCTGGGACGAAACCATGAGTTCATGTTCCAATCCCACCGTCGTTGTGGATCGTGATTCGGGAAGGATCTGGGTGTTGATGGGTTGGAGCTATTACGCGGACACACTGGAAGACATCTTGAAAGGCCATTTTGTGACGAACACCGGCTCGATGAATCGCACCTATCAAGCATATATTGTTCATTCCAATGACGACGGGGCAAGCTGGTCAGCCCTGGCCTCGATGGAACATGTTACCGAGCTGGTCAAAAAGCCCGAGTGGCGCCTGTTCAAGCCCGGCCCGGGCGCGGGTATTCAACTGCGGCACGGGCCGCACAAGGGACGCCTGATAATTCCCTGCGCTTTCAGCTCGTTTGGCAAGGATTGTGGGTACGACGGATTTAGCGACATCTATGCCATTCATGATTATGTGCATTTCGGATCCTATTTCGTCTACAGCGACGACCAGGGATCGAGCTGGCAGCGGAGTGAGGGCATGGTCTGGCCCTGGATGGGGGAATGCCAGATCGTGGAACTGGACGATGGCCGCCTGATGTTGAACATGCAGAATTATTACCGAAAGCAAAAATGCCGGGCCGTCGCGACCAGCGAAGACGGCGGAAGCACGTGGTCCGAGGCGATCTTCGATACGACCCTGGTGGATCCCGTCAGCCAAGCGGGCTTCGTGCAGTACACCCGCAATGGGACGGACGACCGGAATCGTCTCCTGTTTTCCAACCCCGCCGACCCGGATAAGCCCAGGAACCTGACCGTACGGCTCAGCTATGATGACGGCCAGTTCTGGCCGGTCAAGAAAGTGATTGAACCGGGAGAAGCCGGAGATTCTGCCCTGGCGGTGCTTGGGGACGGATCAATCGGTCTGGTTTATGAACAGGGGTCTTATGAACGGATTGTGTTTGCCCGTTTCAACCTGGAATGGCTGACCGATGGCAAGGATTATCTGCCGTTGGTTCCCCAGGGCGGTCTCCCGACCTTTGACGACAAGCCGTGAGTCCCCAGGATTCCCGGAAGATATCAATTCGTCCGGGCAGGATGGAAATGAAAAACCGGCCAGGAGAGACATGATGAATCATTCCCGATCAGGTCTTCTCGCAAGAGCGATCCTTCTATTCAGTGTGGTCTCGGGGAATGCCGTTGATTCCGCCGAGCCTCTCTTTGAGCAGCAAGATCTTTTTGTAAGCGGGACCGAGGGCTATCGGTTCTTCCGGATTCCCGCCATTGTCGTGACAAACGAGGGAACCGTCCTCGCGTTTTGCGAGGGCCACAAGCTGCACATGTTCGATTCCGGCGATATCGATATTGTCATGAGACGGAGTTTCGATGGAGGGAAGACCTGGGGTCCGCTGCAGGTCGTGTGGGATGACGGGCAGAATGCCAGCGGTGGCCCAACATCGGTAGTTGACCGGGACACGGGAAAGATCTTTCTTTTTCCACGCTGGAATCATGGGGGAGACTGGCAGCCGGAACTGCAACTGGGGCGCGCGCGGGATATATTCCGCTCCTTCGTGCGGCATTCCACGGACGATGGAGCAACATGGTCCGAACCGGTGGAAATCACCGATATCGTGAAGAAACCCGAATGGCTGTTCTGGGGGCAAAGCCCCGGGACGGGGATTCAGCTGGAGACGGGGCCTCATAAGGGCAGGCTGGTGATCCCCTGTTGCTTCAGTTCGTTCGGGAGGGATGTCGGGTACGATGGTTTTCGTGAAGTCTTTGACACGCATGCGGATCATCAATTCGGGTCCTGTTTGATCTTCAGTGACGACCATGGAGAGACCTGGGAGAGAAGCAAAGGGGTCGTCTGGCCCTGGATGACCGAATGTCATGTTGTGGAACTCGCCAACGGTGACCTGATGCTTAATTTCCGGCAGGCATTCCGCAAGAAAAAGGTGCGGGCATACGCCATCAGCAGTGATGGAGGGGTGACATGGTCGGAACCCGTATTGGACGACACCCTGGTCGATCCGTACTGCCAGGGGAGCTTCATCCGGTATACACGGGCCGGAGTCCAGGACAGGAACCGTCTACTTCATGCAAATGCCGCCGATCCGAATTACCGCCGGAACATGACGGTCAGGCTGAGTTATGATGAGGGCAAATCGTGGCCCGTCTCAAGGGTCATTGAGCCCGAGGGAGCTCAGTATTCAAGCATGACCGTATTGCCCGACATGACCATCGGCCTGTTATACGAAGCCGAGCCTTATAAATACCAGCGATTTGCCCGGTTCAACCTGGAGTGGCTGACCGAGGGACAGGACCGGCTTCTATCAAAGGAGTAAGAATTCAAGACTCCTAGTGGAATGAGAATAAAGATGCACAAATATCGAGCGATTCTCCTTGGCGCGTTTCTTCTACAAGGTTTAGCCTTCGATTTCCCTTGTGCCGCTGATGATGTTGTCGCACCGATTGACATAGGTGCGAGACGGGAGATGTTCGTAGACGATTACGTGATAGATACCTTGGATAATGTCACTCATAAGATGCATCATCCCACTCGTCGTGAAACAGTTTTCACGTTCGACCAGGCCTGGGAGCCTTACTCTGGATATGTCACGGTCCTGAAACATGAAGACACGTTCAAGATGTATTATAACGCCAGACCCCGCGTCGTTCCCGGAGTGCATCGCTACACCTGTTACGCGGAATCCGACGATGGAATCAAATGGACAAGGCCGGACCTAGGCATTCTTGAGATTAACGGGTCGAAACAGAACAATGTACTATTAAGCGACGGTTCATTTTCACATAATTTCACCCCGTTTATCGATAATCGGCCAGGAGTTGATCCCGAGGCCCGGTATAAGGCCGTCGCTGGAGATTATGGATCGGGAGGGTTATACGCATTTGCGTCGGCGGATGGAATCCATTGGCGAACTTTAAAAGACGAACCGGTCGTTGTGAACAGCAAAGAAGCAATCTCGCCGCCATTCGATTCTCAAAACACGGTTTTCTGGTCGGAGACTGAAGGTCAATATGTCTGCTACTACCGCGCCTGGAATGAATATGGCTTTCGTTCTATTTCGCGCTCTACAAGTGATGATTTCATTCAGTGGTCCTCACCGACTGAAATGAAATTCATGCATCAAGGCAGGCCTGCCCCCATGGAGCATCTTTATACCAATGGGTGTTTACCTTACTTTCGAGCGCCGCATATTTACATTGGAATTCCTTACCGATACGTGGAGAATCGCAATCGGGTTGGAAAAGAAGAGGCGCTCAGCCAGGGTTTTGAAGAATGGTTCTATGATATTCGATCCGACATATTAACCGATGGATTATTGATAAGTTCCAGAGGGGGAGACATCTTCCAACGAACTTTCCTGGAGGCGTTTATTCGTCCTCCCATGGGGACCAGGCATTGGTTGGGCTATGGTCTTACACCGTGTTACGGGATTGTTCAAACGGGTGAAGGTGAAATGTCTATCTATGCCGGAGGGCAGCGCGGTTTCCCAAACCTAACCTTGAGTCGGTATACCTTGCGGCTGGATGGTGTTGCATCGATAAACGCACCCTATAGCGTGGGTTCCATGACTACCAAGCCCCTGCTCTTTGCGGGCAGCAAACTAATGCTAAATTATTCCACATCAGCCGCCGGGTCCATTTCCGTTGAATTTCAGGATGAACATGGACATCCAATTGGTCCACTCAGCTTACAACATTCCATTCCGATGTTTGGCAATGAGATTCAGGAAGAGGTAAAATGGAGCAAGAGTAAAGATAGCACCGTGTCGCTAAAAATCATGAACGGCTTGCCGATCCGGATTAAGTTTATCATGCAAGACGCGGATTTGTATTCGTTCAAGTTTGAATAAGCACTCTTGGCGTTCCATTGGTAGTGTCCAGAATCATAATCGATCGCAACGTGTCCCTCGCCAAAATTGAATCCGTGTGAAAGATACTGCAAATCCTGGGGATTCATCCCGATTCACTTGGCTTTCATCAGTCGAGGTGAATGGTCGGTTCACCCTTTGAGTACAATTCAACCTGGTTATTGGCATTACCTTGGAGAGACCAGACGAGTTTCTGCTCATTCTGATCTCAATCGGTCTGAAAAGGCTCAGCAGGAGTCAGGCTGCTTTCCGCCATTCATACCGGTGATGCAGGCCACCGACTCGGGGCAGCGAGACAACGTTGGCTTTTTCAGATGGCTTGTGTTGTACGGGTCGTGTGAAAGGCGTGTCTTTGTTCAGGCCGTAATGGCAGCGGTCTTCATGGTAATAGGCCAAATAGTCCCTGAGCAATCGTCGCAGTTGTTTCTCATCGAGCACGATCACATGGTCCAATAACTCTCTTCGGCAACTGGCTACCCACCGTTCCGCGACACCATTTTGCCATGGACTGCGATATGATGAGGGCAGAACATGGCCTGTCTCGAGAGTCGTTGAGCCGGAAGGGGCTCAGTATTCAAGCATGACCGTATTACCGGACATGACCATCGGCCTGTTATACGAAGCCGAGCCTTATAAATACCAGCGATTTGCCCGGTTCAACCTGGAGTGGCTGACCGAGGGACAGGACCGGCTTCTATCAAAGGAGTAAGAATTCAAGACTCCTAGGGCCTGTTAACACAAACGGAGCATGTCGACGGCAAGGGCGAAACAGATAAAACCGACAAACATAACATCCAACTTCTCAAAACGGGAAAATATCTGACGAAAGCCTTTCAAACGACGGAAAAGCCGCTCCACTTCATTGCGTTTTTTATACATTTCCCGCTCATATTCCCAAGGATACATCCGGTTGCGCTTTGGAGGAACGATTGGTTCCATCCCCAAATCCACGACCATTTGGCGCATGACATTACCTTCGTAGGCGCGATCCATG
>Ga0310121_10002165_pt1 | contig 19119 bp, 15 predicted proteins | sample CB27_Tmax_986_MG_FD_203504 | JGI IMG/M metagenome (GOLD analysis project Ga0310121, IMG submission 203504) | Marine microbial communities from Western Arctic Ocean, Canada - CB27_Tmax_986 | ecosystem: Environmental > Aquatic > Marine > Oceanic | place: Canada: Western Arctic Ocean | collected...
GGGAGTTCCAGCCGGAAGTCGAGCGTGTCGGACATCAATTCAATTGTAAACTTATCGCCAGCTACCGCGTCGAACACAAAATAGTCGACTACGCCAGGGGCATCGATTTCGCCAGTGACAACGATTGCGGCCGCATCAAACATAACGCCGTCGAAGGGAGTGCCGGGCGGTATCAAGTTCGGAACGGGAACAGGTGCCAACGTAAGTGGCATCGCCGTTAAAAACATGTCATTTCCCGGAATCTGCGATAACACGGGAATACCCGGCTTGCCGTATTCAATCTTAAATGCCGTGCGTGGTCCAATGAATAGTGAATCGTCAAGCAAAGTTGTCGCACTGAAGGCCAGTACTGTGGTCAGCGAAATGTGGTCCGAGGTAGTAAAACTCGCGCCACTCGGACCAGGGTAGACTGGATTAAACTTACTTTTGCCTCCCGAAATCCCTGAGCCGACAGGATTGTACGAGTCATGATGCCGCGCACCGAGTATATGGATCAATTCATGAGCTGCCAGATTAATACTTGCCTGAACCCGGTTAGCGATTGTGAGCGGTTCGCTCACGAAATCAAGTCCTTTACTCGCATTCACTTTTGCTACGTCAATGGTGGAAATGAAATCGCGAAAGTCGACGCCAGTCGAAGTTCCAATTGCGTCGTCGTTGAACAATACGGCCGTACTCATCGTCGGCGCTGGATCGACCGTCGTGAAGGAGACGCCCAGAGGGAAATACAGCGCCGATAACGCGGCTTCAATGTCGATTTTTTACGACGCCGTGTAGACGTGATCCGTTCCGTCGGCCTCGCTGTCAAAGTCGAGGTAGACGAGAGGGGTGACCCCCATTGCCGAATGGCTAAGCGACATCAACGAGAGAAAAAAAAACGACCGACATGCAAATAAATAGCCCAAGCGATCGGTTCATTAGGGTCTCCTCCTTCAAAACAAAGTTTGTATTGACGAGTACTTTCGACCCCACCCCGCCCTCAGTATACACGGATTTCCGTATCGTCGCCAGAACTTCAAGTCATTTAAGACGTTTTTGTCCTACGAATCGACAGGGCTAGGTGCCAACCCCGCATTAACGGAAAAAATCAGGAACTCAAAGATATTCAGACCATGAAAGGAACGTTCGCACATGACCGATTCTGAGCCGATTCGAGTTGACGAGAGCAAATTAACTGACTTCATCATCGGAGTGCTTAGCTCGGTTGGCGTTCCACCGGATGACGCCTCCGTCGTAGCCAACTGCCTGCTGACCGCAAATCTTTCAGGCGTCGATTCTCACGGTGTCGTGCGACTGGCCCACTACCTACGTCGTCTGGACAACGGGACGATCAAGGCGAAACCGACATTGAGCTTTGAGCAAACCTCTCCTTCGATTGGCATCATGGACGGTGGCGATGGATTAGGCCACGTCGTTACGAATCACGCCGCCACCCGCGCCATGGAGCTGGCGGCGGAAACCGGCAGCGGCAGCGTTTCCGTGGGAAATTCCAGCCACTTTGGTATGGCCGGTTTTTACATATTGCGATTAGCTTCCGAGGGGTACATCGGCATGTGCATGACAGCCACCGATCGCATGATCGTCCCCTTCGGCGCCCGCAAGCCGTTCTTTGGTACCAATCCAATCGCGTTTGGCTTTCCAAACGACGGCATCCCGGTTGTGTTGGATATGGCGACTTCATCCATACCCTATGGAAAGGTCGCGCTGGCTCGCGTCGAGGGCAAGCCGATCCCATCCACCTGGGCCGTGGACGAACAGGGCAATCCTACAACGGACCCGGACGCAGTTGTCGGACTCCACCCGGTCGCTGGAGCCAAGGGGAGCGGATTGGCCATGACCATTGATATTTTCAGTAGCCTCCTAGCAGGGATGCCCTGGGGTCCCCACATCAATCGAATGTACGCCGAGATGGATGAGACCAGGAAACTGGGACATTTCATCATGGCGCTGGATGTTCGAAAACTGATGCCGCTGGACATCTTCAAGCAAACCCTCGGCGCCATGCTCAGCGAGTTCACCGCTTTGGAACCAAGCGAAGGTTTTGATCGGGTATACTATCCCGGCGAATTGGAAGGTCTTCGTCGCCAGCAGCGCCGCGCCGAGGGTATTCCCATCGACGCAGGACTGTTTGATGAACTTTCAGAGATCGGCGAGCGATTCAACATTGCGTTTCCCGGCTGATCCGATTTTGGACACTGAGGACACTCGACATAGGAGAACGTGTTTTGCTGAGCAATGATGAACCTATTTCGCGGCCAGTTGTCTGTCGCACGTGGCCGCTTTGCGCTGGCAATCCGGGTACGGCGGCAATCCGGGTACGGTGGCTCCGGATTGCACTTAGCCGATAATAGCACTGGCAGGATAGAGATCGAGTGGACCAGCAGAAACCACTATCGAGTGCCAAGCGAACGCTTTGGGATCTTACTTCCGGACAGCGCGTCCGCTATTTCGCGGCTATTTTCACGATGGCCGTGGGAACCGTGTTTCTTCTGTTCGTTCCCTACGTCCTCAAACGTGCACTCGATGCCCTGAGCGCCGGCGACGCCGACCTGGTGGCGACGTTGCTTCCCGCAGCCGCGGCCGTCATCGGCTGTAACGCAATTCACGGTTTCTTTACTTACCTGCGAGGGCGGTGGGCTGCCTAGGCGAGCGAGGGGATCGTGCGGCGACTCCGCCATCAGCTGTACTCGCATCTCGAGCGACTGCCTTGTTCCTGTCACGACCAGGCGGACACGGGAGACCTGGTGCAACGGTGCTCGTCAGACGTCGAAACCGTGCGCGTCTTCCTGTCGGCGCAGATTGTGGAAATTGCGCGCGTCATGCTGTTTCTGCTAATTGCGATCCCCATCATGGTGTCGCAGGATCTGCTGATGAGCCTGTTGTCGTTGGCGCTCATACCAGTGATCATTTTGTTTGCCGTCCTGTTTTTTAAAAAGGTGCGGCAACTTTTCGAGGAGGTAGACCAGTCCGAAGGACGGCTAACAATGGTGCTGCAGGAAAACCTCACAGGGATCCGCGTGGTCCGCGCATTCGCTCGACAGGAGTTTGAGGCCAGAAAATTCCTCAAGCACAACGGCGAGTTTCGCGATCTTGAATACCGTTTGTTCATCGCGCTGAGCAATTACTGGGTATTATCCGACGTTTTGGTCATGTCGCAGATTGGGCTGGTGTTGGTCGGTGGTGGATACTTTGTCGTGCCTGGATCGATATCGCTGGGCACATGGGTGCTGTTTTTTTGGTTGCTCCGCACAATTATCTGGCCAGTACGTCACCTCGGGCGGGTATTGGCCGATACCGGAAAAGCCGCGGTCACGATCGTTCGCATTCGAGAAATACTTAATTTCGTCGAGGAAAGCCAGGAGGCAGATTCGGCCGAGCCGCTTCGGGGTGACATTGAGATACGAGGCCTCACGTTCGCTTACAGAGATCGGCGTCCTGCTCTTAATGACCTGTCGTTGACGATCAAAGCAGGCAAAACCGTGGCCCTGCTTGGCCCACCGGGCGCGGGTAAATCGACGCTGGCAAATCTATTGACAAGGCTCTACGACTACGATCAAGGTTCTATCCGCGTCGGTGGGCAAGAGCTGAATAGCATCAATCGGGACGCCGTGCGAGACTCGTTCGGCATGGTGCTTCAGGACCCATTTCTTTATTCAAAGACGGTGCGTGAAAACGTGGTGATCGGCAGCAGACCATGAAGTCGAAGAATCGGCCCACGCCGCGGATATTCACGCCAATATCATTGCCTTCGAAGATGGGTACCAGACGATGGTGGGAGAACGTGGCGTCGCGCTATCCGGTGGCCAGCGACAACGTCTGGCTGTCGCTCGGGCCCTGCTCAAGAATCCGGTGTTTCTGGTACTCGACGACAGCCTCAGCGCCGCGGATACGAAAACCGAAGCACACATCCTGCAGGCGTTGGCGTCACGACGTGGCAACCAGACAACCATTCTGATCGCCCACCGCCTTTCGTCAACAAGGTTGGCCGATCGAATATTCGTGCTCGACCATGGCCGACTGATGCAAGCAGGAACCCATGACGAACTTATGGTTAGGGAGGGTCCCTACCGACGCCTTTGGAACATTCAGGGAATGCTCGAGCACGAAAGCGAACGTGATCTTACGGGGGAACCAGGTTGATTAGCAGGAGTGACTGGTTCGAAGACGATCACGAAATCAAGGTCGATCTGCGGCTGTGGCGAAAGCTACTCCAATACACGATTCACTACCGGCGCACGGGGATCGTGTTTCTTTTTGTGGCTTTTGTGCTCGCGGCCAGTGACCTAGGATTTCCGTTGGTCACGGGCAAGCTGATCGCCGACGTCGAGGCCAATGGCGCCGATGTGGACTTGGCTTATTAGGGCTGGGCGTTCACCGGATTGACCATTGCGCTTTGCTCGGCAATCTGGTGTTTTATTACTTGTGCCGGCAAGATTCGGAGCCGCGTCAGTCATGATATACGACGCGACACGTTCCATCAGCTTCAAAACCTTTCCTTCAGCTTTTACGACACTCGACCCGCGGGCTGGCTGATGGCCCGGCTCACGTCGGACTGCCAACGGCTTTCGAACATTCTCGCTTGGGGTGTCATGGATTTCATTTGGGGTACCACATTGATGATTGGCATCGGCATTGTGAAGCTGGTCTACAACTGGATACTCGCCTTGGGAGTGCTGGCCGTCGTCCCGGTGCTGTTCGCTGTGAGTGTGTTTTTTAGAAAACGAATCCTGCGCACTTCAAGGTTGGTCCGTAAGACCAACTCGAAGATCACGGCGGTCTACAACGAAGGGATCATGGGTATCCGCACGACGAAAGTGTTCGTCCGTCAAGCGAAAAATCTGCGCGACTTCGATCGCCTTGCGGAAAAAGATGCAAACGCATTCAGTGAGCAATGCCGTCCTTTCCGCCGTTTACCTTTCTGCTGTGCTGACACTTGGGAGCATTGCCATCGCCGTAGCGTTGGTGCTGGGTGGACACCAAGTGTTGGCAGGTACGCTGGCCATCGGTGAAGTCGTAATGTTCATGTACTACGCACAGCTTTTCTTTGCACCAGTCCAGGACTTGTCAGCCTGGTTCGCGGAGCTGCAGATGGCGCAGGCGTCGGCCGAGCGTGTGTTGAAACTGATCGAAGCGGTGCCGGAGATTCGGGACAGTGACGACGTGGCGCGGCGGGTCCGCGAAACCGGTAACGACGGACACCCCGATCGTTTGGACCAGATCGAATTCAAGAATGTAGGATTTCGCTATCGCCAGGGACCGGAAATCATTAAAACCTTCAACCTCACTGTCGAACCAGGTCAGACCATCGCACTGGTCGGCGCGACCGGTGGCGGCAAGTCAACGCTAGTCAACCTGCTTTGTCAATTTTACGAGCCAACCGAAGGACGCATATTGGTTGACGACGTCGACTACAAAGATCGGGGTCTTCGCTGGCTGCAATCCAACCTCGGCATCGTGTTTCAGCAGCCGCATTTATTCAGTGGTACCATCGGCGATAACATCCGCTACGACCAACTGGACGCCACTCACGAGCAGGTCGAGGCAGCCGCCAGGGTCGCTGGCGCAGATGCGTTCATCGGCCAGTTTCAGGATGGATACGATACGCAAGTCGGTGAGGGTGGAAACCAGCTAAGCCTTGGAGAAAAACAGCTGGTCTCGTTCACACGTGCCGTGCTTAAACGGCCGCGGCTACTGGTCATGGACGAGGCGACATCATCGATTGACACGGAGACGTAGCGGCAGGTTCAGGACGGCTTGGCGCACATGCTGAAGGATCGGACCAGCTTTGTCATTGCCCATCGCCTCTCGACCATTCGTGTCGCGGATCTGATTCTCGTCATCGAGGATGGCAAAATCCTCGAGCAGGAAACCCACAACGATTTACTCCGTTTGAGGGGCCATTATCACAGTCTCTACACGGAGCAGGCAAACGTGACATCGTGCTCTCCGAGGGTGCAATGAACCCGATTTCTGGGTAGAATGAGGGATTGGAGAAACTGCGCCCTGGGAGCATTTACGGCCCGAATATTTTCCGCTTCCAGTAGAACCCCATTGGTAAGAGGACATTCAGTTGTTTCATTGTCGTGTCTTATGCTTATGGATGCTGGTGATGTTGGCATTCCCATGTCTCGCCGACGACCGCGCCATCGACTTTAACCGAGATATCCGGCCGCTGTTATCGGACAATTGCTACGCTTGCCACGGGCCCGATGAAGAGCAACGAACGGGCGGCTTCCGGTTGGACGTTAAAGCAAGCGTATTTGGCGAGGCGAAATCTGGCTCGCGACCCATTGTGCCCGGTGATGTCGACGCGAGCGAAATATTGCGTCGCCTCGCCACAGACGATGTCGACCTGAGAATGCCACCGGCGGAATCGGGCAAGCCACTCACGCCCGAACAGATCGAACGATTTCGGCAATGGATTCAGCAAGGTGCCGAATGGCAGGAACATTGGTCGCTGGTACCGCCCCAACCGGCGATGCTGCCAACGTTGGAAAACGACAGCTGGGCGCGCAATCCTATTGATTATTTCCTGCTTGCACGGCTGGAGAAGGAAGGATTCCGACCTTCACCAGAAGCGGACAAAGTAACCTTGATTCGTCGCGTCACCTTGGATTTGACTGGACTGCCTCCCACAGCTGCCGAGGTCACTGATTTTCTGACCGACAACTCGCCCGATAGTTATGAGACGGTCGTGGATCGACTTCTGCGCTCGGAGCGTTACGGCGAGCACATGGCAAGATTCTGGCTCGACGCGGCTCGTTATGGTGACACCCACGGACTGCATCTGGACAATTACCGCGAAATCTGGCCATACCGTGACTGGGTCGTTAAAGCCTTCAACGACAATCTGCCATACGATCAATTCACGATACAACAACTGGCTGGTGATCTGTTGCCCGACCCAACCAAAGATCAGCTAGTGGCTACCGGATTTTGTCGCTCCAACGTATCCACCAATGAAGGTGGCTCGATCAAAGAAGAAGTCTACGTCCGCAATGTCGTGGATCGAACGGTAACTTTTGGAACCGTCTTCATGGGACTAACCCTCGAATGCACGCGTTGTCACGACCACAAATTCGATCCCTTCACCATGGACGACTTCTATTCCATGTTTGCATACTTTAACAGCATCGATGGCAGCCCATTGGACGGAAATCGCAGGGATCACGCACCAGTTCTCCGCGTACCCTCCGCCGAACAGCAACAGCAGCTGGACGATTACGACCCGCAAATTGCTGCTACCGAGAAAAAACTACAGGAACCCTGGCCCGAAATTGACGCACTCCAGTCCACCTGGGAACAGCACCTGACGGCTCTCGTTGATACTCCGGCCGGCGATGGTCAGCTGACCTCCCCCGCAACATCCCAAGACTTTGTTCGTCTGGGTACTTGGTACACCGTTGGACCATTCAGCGAGTCGCCAAGATACATCTTCCTCAGAAAACTCGGTCCGGAGAAAAGAACTGTCAATCTAGCTGAAGAATTCCGCCTGGGCACAGGCGATACCATCAAATGGGTACGACGACCTGAGTGGAAAGACGGTCAACCGCACCACGGATTGCCGGGTGACACCGCAGCCAACTTTCTATTTCGAACGGTTACCTGCCGCAGTGCCCAAAAAGTCACTATTTCGCTGGGCAGTGACGACGGCCTCCAGGTCTATCTGAACAACGAACAAGTCTTGGCGAATGACACAAAGCGCACCGTCGCCGCCGATCAGGAGAAGGTCGAGCTGTCGCTTGTCGAGGGTGAAAACCAGCTACTGGTCAAGATTGTGAATTTGGGTGACGAAAGTGGATTCTATTTTTCCATGGATGCGGAACAACCAATTGTGTCTCCCGACATCGTGGAGATTGCTGGTATTCCCAACGACAAGCGGTCGAACGAACAAGCCAAAACGATTAGCGAGTTCTTTCGCAACGACATTGCCAAATCGGAAGCCCTGCAAGAAGTCCAAGAGAACCTCGAACAGCTCCGTACCGTCCGCGCCAAAGTCGATCGACAGGTGCCAACGACGCTCATTTGGCGAGAGAAGAAAGAGCCGAGTCCAGCGCATTATCTGAAGCGAGGCGAATACGACCAGCCGGGCCATTTGGTCTCGCGCCGCACTCCCACTTCTCTGCCTCCCATGAAAGACGAATTACCGAAGAATCGACTGGGGCTGGCCCAGTGGTTGATCGACCCGGGCCACCCGTTGACGGCGCGCGTGGCGGTTAACCGCTTTTGGTTACAATTGTTCGGCATCGGAATCGTCAAGACTGCTGAGGACTTTGGCTCCCAAGGCGAGATGCCAAGCCATCCGGAATTGCTGGATTGGTTGGCGCTGCAATTCATTGCGGATGGATGGGATATCAAAGCAACGATGAAGCGCATGGTCTTGTCGTCGACCTACCGTCAATCGTCGCGGCGAACGCCAGAATTACAGCAACGTGATCCCGAAAATCGCCTGCTATCGCGTGGGCCACGATTTCGATTGGATGCCGAAATGCTGCGCGATCAGGTGCTGTTTGTCAGCGGGTTGTTAGTCGAGAAGATCGGTGGTCCCAGCGTCAGGCCGCCGCAACCTGACGGACTCTGGTTTGCCGTCGGGTACTCTGGCTCGGATACCGTTAGGTTCGTATCGGACAAAGGTCGTGATAAGGTCCATCGGCGGACCCTTTACACCTTCATCAAACGTACGTCACCCCCTCCGCAGATGAGCATCGTCGACGCACCGTCTCGCGAGGCATGTGTCATGCGGCGCGAACGCACCAACACGCCGCTGATGTCGCTGATGTTATTCAATGACCCGCAGTATGTCGAAGCGGCGCGAGCACTCGCCGAAAGAACGATGCGCGAGGGAGGCGACAACACCGAATCGCGCGCCCAGTTCATGTTTCACACCTGCACCTGCCGACTGCCGACGCATGAAGAAAGAAATGACCTCATTAAGGCCTTCGGCGAAGAACTGGACCAATACATTTCCGATATCGACGCGGCTCGCGAACTCGTAGCTATTGGCGAAACGACACCGGACAACCAGCTTGACACAAGCGAACTCGCCGCCTGGACCGTGATCGCGAATATGTTGCTTTGTACGGATGAAGTTGTGACAAAAAATTAGCCGTTGGTCACTTACCACTGGTCATTTGCCACCAGACACGAGATATAACCATGCATTTCCTTAACGAACACCGACTAGCCATCACGCGGCGCCATTTCTTCGGGCAGACCGGATTGGGACTCGGTACGGCGGCGCTCGCTTCGCTGCTACCCGAGCAAACATGTAGCGCCGCTGGCGGATTGCCCGGGTTACCGCATTTTGCTCCCACAGCCAAACGCGCGATCTACTTGTTCATGGCTGGAGCACCGTGCCAAATGGACATGTTCGATTACAAGCCCAAGATGGACGCAATGTATGACAAGGATCTTCCTGATTCAATTCGCCAGGGCCAGCGTCTGACAACCATGACATCCGGCCAGACACGTTTCCCCATCGCCCCATCGATTTACAAATTCAAACAGCACGGCCAGGTCGGTGCCTGGGTGAGCGAACTGATGCCCCATACGGCGACTATGGTAGACGACCTGGCCATGGTCCAGTCGGTTCACACCGAAGCGATCAACCATGATCCTGCCATCACTTACATCTGCACCGGACACCAATTGCCAGGCCGCGCTAGCCTTGGGGCGTGGTTGAGCTACGGCATGGGGTCAATAAACGAAGACCTGCCCGGTTTCGTCGTCATGACTCCGACATGGAGCGGTCGCCAGGAAGCACAAGCGCTGTATAACCGTCTTTGGGGCGCGGGTTTTCTCAAGAGCCAATATCAAGGCGTTGCGTTGCGGAGTAGCGGCGATCCGGTCCTGTTTCTTTCCAATCCGTCGGGCGTCAACGCTACCTCACGCCGGCGAATGCTTGATCAACTGGCCAAGTTCAATCAACGGACGTTCGACGCCTACGGCGACCCGGAGACACGGGCCAGAATCGAACAGGGGGAAATGGCGTTTCGCATGCAAACATCGGTCCCCGAGTTGGCGGACATCTCCGGCGAGCCGCAACATATCCTGGATATGTATGGTCCCGACGTCAATAAACCAGGCACTTTCGCCTCCAGCGCCCTGCTGGCTCGTCGCATGGCCGAACGCGGCGTCCGTTTTGTCCAAATATTTCATCGCGGTTGGGATCAACACGCGAATGTGCCCGGTGATTTGCCGAATCAGTGTCGTGACGTCGACCAACCCTGCTGGGCTTTGATCCAAGATCTAAAGGCACGCGGCATGCTCGAGGATACCCTGGTCGTTTGGGGCGGCGAATTTGGCCGCACGATCTATTGCCAGGGTGAGTTAACCAAAACGGTTTACGGACGCGATCATCATCCCCGTTGTTTCACTATTTGGATGGCAGGTGGCGGCGTGAAACCGGGGATCATTTACGGAAAAACAGACGATTTCAGCTATAACATCGTTGAGAATCCTGTACACATTCACGATCTCAACGCGACCATCCTTAAATGCCTGGGGATCGATCACCGTCGGTTAACCTATCGATTTCAGGGACTCGACATGCGGCTTACGGGAGTCGAAGATCACGGACCGGTCGATGATCTTCTTGTCTGAATCCGCCATGAAGCTTTCACTATCGGTCCGCATTGTCGAAGCTCGCTGCAAGACGAAGCTTTTCGTACCGTTTGAGGAGGTCGTGTCGATCGCCGCCGAGACCGGCTATGACGCGATCTGCATGCGAGCGAGCGCTGGCGGCGTTAACACTCGCTTGGACCAATTGCAATCGATGCGCGACACAGTCGGTCGCGCTGGACTTCGCGTTTCCATGGTCACTGCCGACTCGAAGGTGCCCTTGAACACGGACGATGGCCCGGATAGCCTGCGCGACATCGGCCCGTCACTCGACGTCGCCGAGTCGCTCCAGTGCGATTTGATTCGCGTCTGCTTGAAGACATCGGAGGACATCGCTTTCGCCAAAGAGGCGGCGGACCGGGCAGCGGAACGCGGTATCCGACTGGCCCATCAATGCCATACGTCATCGATGTTCGAACAAGTTGAACCCATGTTGCAGGTTTTACGACAGATTGGTCGGCCTAATTTCGGTGTCATCTACGAACCCGCCAACCTTATGCTGTGTGGTCAAACGTATGGCGAGGAAACCCTACGAGCCTTACAGCCATGGCTGCTGAACGCTTACTTCCAAAACCATATTCTTGACCCTGATGGGCCAGAGGCGTTGCCAACGTTCTGTCGCGGCACGGTACGATATGGATTTTTGGATCCATGGGAAGCGGGTGGCGTTGACGTCGAGGAGATGCTACAAGGTTTTCGAGCGATCAACTACGACGGCTATCTAACCATTCACCAGGCCCAAGGCATTCAAGACGTCGACGGTGCGAAATTATTCGCACGCCAGTGTGCGGAGTTTTTCCGAGGAGAATGCTCGTAAGCCGGCAAATCGACGCGAGGAAGGGATATGACGAAAATCGGATTCGTTGGTCTAGGGACTATGGGCGCACCCATGGCAAGGAACTTGTTGAGTGCGGGCCATGAGTTGTTCTTCTTCGCCCGCCGCCCACCGATCGTGGAGGAATTTCGTCAAGCTGGAGCGAAGCCGTGCATCAATTGCGCGGAAGTTGCGGCGACTGCGGACCTTGTCATTACGATCGTCACCGCGGATCGTGAGGTCGAGGAGGTGCTGACCGCCGACGATGGCGTTGTGGCTGGGGGCGCTCCGGGAAAGCTGGTGATTGACATGAGTACCATCAGCCCCGTGACGGTCCGTCGTTTATCGCATGAGTTGGACGCCGTTGGCATGAGCATGCTGGACGCACCCGTATCTGGGGGTCCTTCGGGCGCGCAAAAAGGCACGTTGTCCATCATGGTGGGTGGCAGCGAAGACGATTTCCGCCGGGCGCAACCCGTGCTGGAAGTTTTGGGTGAAAAAATATTTCACCTCGGCCCCAATGGCGCCGGCCAAACGGTTAAGCTGGTCAATCAAATGATCGCCGGCGGAACCATGGCACTCGTCGCCGAAGCCATATCCGTCGGCAAGGCAGCTGGTCTCGATTTACACCAGATGATCGAGGCCGTTTCCACATCCAGTGGCAACTCGACCATCTTTGCCTCACGAGCCCGCTTTGTAGCTGACGGTTTTTACGAACCTGGCTTTAAAGCCGAGTTGATGCGAAAGGACATTGCCTTGGGACTTGACTTGGCCAGTGAATTCAAGACACCGACACCGGTAACGGCAGCAGCGCTTCAACAGTATACGACCGCCGTCCAACAAGGACTCGGGCAATTGGATTTTGCCGCGGTCGCAAAGCTCCTTCAGGAGGACGCTTAGAATCTTTTACCTCGGCGACTTGAGAAACACAATCAAATCGGCAAGTTGTTGTGGCGTGAAATGTTGGTCGAGGCCATCGGGCATCACCGACACGGAACTGGGCTGCCGCTCATCGATCTCCTCTACAGGAATCCGAACTGACTTCTCAGCGTCCAATTGCAATAAGATTTCTTGCTTGTTTTCGTCACGGACCAATCCGGAGTATATCAGGCCACTGTTGGTAACGATCTGTTCTGGTTCGTAGCTCTGCACCAGGCTCACACTGGGAAACAGAATCGATTCCAACAGGTCACGCTCGGAACGGATGCTGCCAACATTCGACAGGTCGGGACCAATGCGACCCCCGACATAACCAATTCCGTGACAACTAATACACGCCGCCTTGCTGCTGTGAAACACTCGTTCCCCACGTCGAACATCACCCTGAGGGACCAATTTCACAATCGATTCCAACTTGCTGATCTTGTCCCGGTTCACGGCTTCTATCCGCTCGACTAAGCCCTGTCCCTGCTGCACAACTTTATCGCCAAAGACAGACAGTAGCGTGTTGAGCTGTTCGATGGGAAGAGAAGTCGAAGCAGGACACCGCTCGAGCGCCGCGACCAGTCGCATGCCCACGCCCGCGTCGTTTGATTTACCAAAAATCTCGACGGCTCGACGTAACTCCATGGGCCCAGCTTCGATCATGGCATCGGCAACGAGAACCAATTGATCCGCCGACAATGGTGAACTGGCCAGCACATCGATCGCCAGCGAACGGGTCCGAACTGGATTGTCTATCGACAAACCCGCGCACACAAACGAAATCGTTTCCGCGTCCAAGTCACGACGGTCGCCCGAAATCGCCGCGAGCGATTGCAATCGCAGGTCGACCGGAAACTCGCCGTTCGCGGTAACCTCGCGAAGCATTTCGACAAAGTAGCCGTGCGGATTGTCTTGGGTCAAAGCGTGGACGGTACCGACGGCCAGCTCCAAAGTGCGAATATCACGACTCGCCAATTGATCACCCAGAGGCTGGGACCAGGATTCCGGCATATCCGCTGGACGACCCACCTTCATCGCGTCCATGATCGTCTCTCGCATGGACTGGGTGATTTCTGGATTGGCCAACGATTCTCCCATTAATTGTTGAATGACAGGATCGTTTGCGAAGGTGGCCAGCCGCTGAGACAGCAGGCTATGCCGGCTGGCGTTCACATGTTTGAGACTCACTTCTTGCCGCAAGCAATCAATTGTTTCCGCGGCCCATTCGGGATGACGACTGACGATCCACCACGCCGCGTCGTTGAGAACGGGATCGTCGTCCGTCAGCAGTGGAATGACCTCCGTTGAATCGAGGTGCGATTCCGGCATCTGGTCTAACGCGATCATCGCCGCACGACGAACGCGCGGCCGGATATCACCGAGCCCCCGTCGCACAGTTTCGGGACGGCCTGGTTCAATTAAGGCATAGATCAACGAATGCTCTTCGGCGCGATCCGTAACATCCGCCGTTGCATCAAGAATGGCTGACGTCGCTTGTTCCGCGCCGATGCGCCCTAGCGCTTCGGCGGCTGCTCTGCGATTGTGCGGTGAGCCCGCCTTCAGCATCTCGATTAGTTGTTCCACAGCACCTTCATCACGGCGGACGCTAATCGAGTGCAGGGCGGCCTGGCGTACGTTTTCGTCCTCATCTTGAAGCGCGGTGCGCACTCCGGGCATGGCCCGCTGATTCTGGATCTGCGTCAGTGCCCAAACGGCCTCGAGACGTTGTTGGACAACAACAGACGACTTGACGGCTGCTACCAGCGGCTTGATCGCCGCGACACCCCGTTGACCAAGCAGCTGTCGCGCTCGCCGGCGAACCATGAACCTTCCGTCGGCCAACAGCTCGACAAGTCGGTGGTTAGAATTGGCCGGCCAGTCAATCTTTTTACCGCGCGGATCCTGCACATGGTGGGCCTCGGTTCGTCTCACACGGTAAATGGCACCGAGAATGTCAGGTTTCGCCAGCCTGGACGTGGGGCAGCAGACTTTGTACCAGCCGCCTGTATCGATCACCAGCAGACTACCATCGCCGTCCTCCATAACATCTGTCGGGTGGAAGTCGAGATTGTCGGAGACAAGAAAATCCGAATCGGATGTCACGAATGAAGCGCCTGCTGGCGATAGAACATGCCGAAATATCCTCCTCATATTGAATGAACAAGCCAGCACGTCATTCTTATATTCTTTACCAAGCTGTTCCATTTCCAGCCGCGCCAATCCGCATGGTGCCGACGCACCGCCGTGATGCGCGAGAATGGGCATAATGTCCCCAGTACGAGGGTGGCCATCGAGCACATGGTGCACCTTGCCATACACTCCGCCGTAGATCGCGTGGATGATGCCGTCACGTTGGCCAGGCCCAGGGTGCGTCAGGAAGGTCGTCGTAAAAATTCGCTCGCCTCCTGGTGTGAAGACAATCTCGATGGGATTGTCCATGCCACCCGTCATCACCGGCTCGACGACCTCGCCTTGTGGATGACGCCGGAAGATATGGGCCGCCTTCGTGACCAACGGCTCGCGACCAGCGCGAGGGTAGGTCTGCTCGGCAAATGCCCCCTTACACCAGTAAATCCAGCCGTCGGGTCCCAGGTACGGACCATGCAGATCGTTGGCACAGCCGGTGAGGGTCTTGGCATCGAACCATACTTCGCGCTGGTCCGCCGTCCCATCGTCATTTGTGTCGGTCAACTTCCATATTTCTGGTGGAGCGCCCACGTACAACGAACCGTCGTACCAAAGCGTTCCCTCGGGAAACATCATCTTGTCAGCAAACACCGTGCTCTTGTCAAACTCTCCGTCCCCGTCCACGTCCTCTAGACGCATAATCCGATGCGGCTTTTTCTCGAGATGGCTTTCGGCCTTTTCAGTCAATCCGCTGGACGTGGCAACATAGAGCCTGCCGAGCTCGTCGAAATCCGCGCAAATGGGACGCTCGACCAGCGGAGGGCGCGCGACCAGTTCAATTCCCATACCATCTGGAAGCGTGAATCGATTACCGTTTAACTCGATTTCCACCGCGGTCGCTGGAACGTGGACGAACATCAACATCCCAGTCGCCAACGCGAGCGCCGTATCGCAAATTTTTCCACCTAAATTCATCGAATCCCTCATTCTCGCTTTAAACCAGATCAATTGATGGGATGCATCATTTGCCTTGAGCTCCAGCCTCGCAAGCGGCAGTGTATCTTTTTGACGCAATTGCTCTTTGACGTCGTTTCTTTTTGACGCCGTTTCTTTTTGACGCCGTTTCTTTTTGACGCCGTTTCTTTTTGACGCCGTTTCTTTTTGACGCCGTTTCTTTTTGACGCCGATGAACCCCTACCCAATCAGCCGATCAATCAACGACGGTAAAATAGCGGCGGTTCCTATCAAAAAGACGGCGGCAATCATCATACTAACCGCTAACACCAGGCCCAGTTCGGCGGCTTGAATTCGCAGAATCGTTGTTCGACTGCAACCCAGCTTGAACATCATCTCCATCTCAGCCGATCGCAACCTCAGAGAAAGCAGCATGACGAGTGCCACGAGCAACGCGGTAACCAACCCCATTAGCACGGTCCCGATATCGAACAGCCTTCGAACTCGCAACACAATCTCCATTAACTCGCCGACAACATCAACCGGCTTGAGGGCTTGGGCGGCTGTCTCCTGCGACAAGTATTGCCCCATTAGTAGTGTCTCTGACTTTTCATCGCGCGGCAAGGCGATGATCGCCGTCAGCGGAAAAGTGTCCGGTTCGCCGTGAAAATGAAACGTATGTAAGTTCTCGTCGTTGACCTCTGCAGATTGAACCAGATTAGCCTTTGACGCTTTGTGTTGATGTTGCTGGTCGTCAGAGTCCGTCTCCCCCGAAAGCGGATCGTGACCGTGGCCAATTCCTTGAATCAGCCAGGTGGTCCTCAAGTCGGTAAAGACCGCATCATCATCCGCCGATCGCGCAGGATTCAACACACCGACTACGCTCATGTTAAGCGGCGACGGTCCGGTCAAGTCAAACACGTTCTCAGGCTCTGAAAGCAGACGGTCGCCGGGACCAAGTCCCAACACTCTCGCCACCCGCGCACCCAACACACAATCGCCCAACCGCTTCAACGGTCCTCCGCGGGCAATCGACAACTGACGGAATTCATAGTAGCGCGCCGTTGTTCCCGCGATCGTATGGCCACGAGCTTGGAACCGAGCCAACAACGGAATCGCTTCGGCCAACCCGCTTTCGTCCACGCCGTCGACCTCCGCCATGGTGATCGCTTCCGGTGGATCTCCGCGGAAGTGCAACGCGTGGATCACCAACCCAAACCGACTGCCCTTAGCGCCAATCACCAATGGCGTTGACTGCGCACGACGGATGGCTCGCCGTTGAAACTGATTAATCCCCAGACGTGTTGCCACGGGCAAGTAAATGGTTAACGCGATACAAGCCAGCAATATCGCAGTCCGAACGCGATGGTAACCAATATATCGCCGTGCCAGCCGAAACGTTCCGGACATTCACGATGCCTCCGCAGGTGCGCCGGCAGCTTGACATTCGACTAAATCGATCGTGCGATCAAACTGGCCGAGTAAACGGTGGTCGTGCGTCACCAACAACACAGTAGCATGGATCTCGCTGGCTCGTACCAGTAACAACTGGACAATTTGATCCGTTGCGACTGGGTCTAGACTACCGGTTGGCTCATCGGCCAGTAATACACGGGGACGCGTAATCAACGCGCGGCAGATCGCCGCGCGTTGCCGCTCTCCCTGGGAAAGCCGTTTGGGATGCCGCGATAACTTACCTGCAATCCCCATAGATTCCGCCAACTGGTCAGCGGCGGCCTGGACATTCGCATCTATCTTCAAATCATCGTTGATCAAGAACGGTAACAGAATATTCTCACGGACCGTCAAGTAGTCCAATAGTTCAAATTCTTGGAATACGAATCCGATATTCGATATACGAAAACTGCGGCGTTCCGCGTCATCCATTTTGGCGACGGATCGGTCTCCGACGCGAATGGCCCCGCGTTCGGCAACTTGCACACCGGCAATCAGCATCAGCAACGTCGTCTTGCCGGAACCACTCGGACCGACGATTGCCACTTTCTCCCCCACCGCGACCGAGAGCTGCGGAATGCGCAAGCGAAAATCAGCATCGCCATATTGAAATTCAAGGTTGCTGATCTCGATCATAGTCATATCTAGAGATAGTATCGCCGATTTGTTTTGGCCGAACAATCGCGCGGGTGCGGGCGCCTTAATTTGTCGAGCGACGGATGGTGATTCGCGATTCTGCACGGTTATAATCCAAACTTCGGTCGACAGACATCCTCACTTTCGGATAAAGTTCGTTCATGACACGTATGCGTTACATTGCCTTACCGTTGTTATTGTTGGCCTCCCCGATTGTCGCCGTGGAAAACTGGCCTCAGTTCCGTGGACCGAACGGTGACGGGCAGTCGTCAGGCAGCCGTTTGCCAATTTCGTGGAACGAAACGGAAAACATTCTCTGGAAGACACCGATTCACGGCAGAGGATGGTCTTCGCCAGTCATCTGGGGAAGCCAACTATGGGTAACCACCGCGACGGAGGACGGCAAGCAGATGTTTGCAGTCTGCGTTGACCGCGATACTGGCAAGATTCTGCACGACGTATTGGTTTTCGAAAACGACGAACCACGCTATCGCGATCCGACCAATAGCTATGCATCGCCGACACCAGTGATTGAACCGGGACTGTTATACGTTCACTTCGGTAGCTATGGCACGGTGTGCCTCGACACCAACACGACCGAGATTCTCTGGCAGCGACGCGATCTACACTGCCACCACTGGCGAGGACCGATGTCCCTAGCAGAAACACCGTCCTTGTCGACTGGCAAGGACTTGCGTCGTTTGCTTGGTGCCCGCCTTAGCTGCAGGGAAAACTACACACCCAACGCCCTCGCAACTGCGTTACTTGGGCTGTCCCAGCGCAGCAGCCCACGACTCAGATTCTCCTATTCCCCTTTGCTCACCTAGTACCGAAAATTACAAGTTCGCGTGCACCAGGAGGCCGGGCGAACGAACACTTGTAGACCTTGTGTTATTGACTTGGAGGCTACTTTTCGACGAGTTTGACTTTACCCTGCCATTTCTTCCTAAGTGAGACTTTGATGGGAAATTGTGTTGTGAAATTACAAACGGCTGACTCTGCGTCGTAGTCGAGCGTGACGCGTCCTGCAAAAGGGCTGAACAAAGCGTAGCGCACCGATCTATCGATCGGCCAGCAAGGCAGGACAATTATCTCATCGGCATAGTCTTGAAGCAACCGTTCGTAAACCGGCACGACGCTACTTCCCAGCCCTTGCATGCTGGCAAAAACGGGGATCGCCTCGCACGTGTCCTGTTTTCTCGAATGCTCCTGCGCCAGCCCACATGGGAATACGTTGACCGCATCGAAGTGGTAATCGAACCACCGATCGGCATCTTCATCTAAGCCGAGGCAGACGGCGAAGGCCACATCCAGGACCCAGCCCTCAACTGCAGCGTGCGTGGACCGCCTAGCGTGGTACGAACGAACGGCCATATCAAAATCTGTTGGTTCTCTCAGTACCAGCTTACCCGGCCAGATCGGATAGAGCTCTGGCTGTTGTGAGCCTCGTCGAAATTTCGGGTCCCTCTTGCTCATGTCCTCGGCCGGTACGAGTAAATCACCCAGCGCAATATGCCATTCCGGTTCGCTCAGCAATCGCCCGCCAGGAATCGGTGGAATCGCTGTCAACATCGCCTCCCATTTGTTTA
>Ga0310121_10002168_pt1 | contig 19094 bp, 10 predicted proteins | sample CB27_Tmax_986_MG_FD_203504 | JGI IMG/M metagenome (GOLD analysis project Ga0310121, IMG submission 203504) | Marine microbial communities from Western Arctic Ocean, Canada - CB27_Tmax_986 | ecosystem: Environmental > Aquatic > Marine > Oceanic | place: Canada: Western Arctic Ocean | collected...
ATTGAAAGGCCTGGCCCGTATAGCGTTCTTTTGCGCTGTGGTATTTGTCTCGAAACATCTGCGCGCCGGCCGCGCTGAATCGGGTTACGCCCGTAAACTCACCGTAGGCATCGGAGGTGCCGATGACGCGTTCAATCTGCGTAACTCGTGGCCCGTCCACATAGGTACCTTCGATGGGCGCGTGGGCCTGGGGCGGTCGAAGGCTGTAACGTTCGTTGGAGGTGGTATCGAGGGATAGGGTGATGTCGGACGGTTCATCGAAAAACGGTGCTAATAAAGCGGGTGTTATGATGGTGTCCGCGTAGGAGCAGAAGAATCCCTCGCCCATGAATTCTTCCGCATAGAACAGAGATGCCAGAATATTGTTATGCGGCCATTGATCGTTGTACACAAAGCGCAAGTCGGGAGCATAGTCTTGCACGCTTTCCATACGATAGCCTCCGACGAATACAACATCGTCTAGACCGTGATGGGCAAAGGCGTCCAGAATCCACTGCAGAATCGGTCGTCCATCTACGGGAAGCATGCACTTGGGGCGATCGTCTGTGAGAGGACGAAGTCTTGATCCTCGACCTGCCCCGATAATGATTACCTTCATAGGAACTCCCGCCCGGTTTGAGGGAGTCTACGTGCCTCCTTCTCGTTCTCGCAAGTTGGGATTCATTGCGTCTCGACGGGAAACAAATCATGATGCTTGGGAACTTTTCTGGGAACGGTTTCGTGCCTCCTACCTCTTTTCGTGGTTCCTCTCCTTCCATGCGGTCGGTCTGGCTACTTATGTTGGTCGGTCTACTGGCGGCGAGTATCCCTGCACAAGCGTTCGCTTCTCCTGGGGCCTGTCGAGAGCTGGTGGAGCTGGTGGATCCGGGATCATTGGACCAGCCAGAGATGTTCCGACAATGGCGAGTACGAGCGATAACCCCACGTGAAGGCACGGTCGAGTTACTCCTGGGTAAGGGGGACTCCGTGATTCTCCGGTCGGATATACGGCGTGCGATATGGTCGAAGGTGGACGGTCGCTATGTTCGCCCCCCGTGTCCGTTTGAAATCACGAGCAGGTTGAGCGGAACTGGGGTCGATGCCGCCGAAAGTGAGAATCTACAAAAATGGCTGAAGCGACGCTTATGTTGTCATCCGGAAACGGTGGAAACCATCTTCAAGGCGCAGGTCAGGCTGCCGGATGGTCAGGAATGTTCCATGATACCGCGACCCAGGGAGAGCCTATGGCAATCCATATGGGGGGCGGTGAGTCGTACGCTCGTGCATCCGGTAGACCTGGGGCGAACATCAGGGTCCCCCTGGTTGGCCTGGCTGGTGATCCTGGTCTTTATCCTGGCGTTGTTTGTGGCGCGAGCCGAGCTGTACTCCGCCCTATGCGAACACCCATGGCGCGTCTGGATCATGGTACTGGCTCTGACAATTGTGTACGCGATTTGGATTTTCATACTTGAAGACACGGTATTGCACGAGAACTATCACGGTTGGGAAACGGTTCGCGTAGTGAGCAGTGGGCCCAATGAGCCATTTTCAGCCTACGACCCATACGGTTTCCTGCAGATTATCCTCGCACGCGTTCTGGGGGGACTGGCGCCTTCCGGAGGGGAGACCTTTCTGGCCTCTCGGGTGGCTTCGATTCTGATAATACCGGCTCTGTTCCTTGCCTTGTTTTCCCTGGTCCCTCGGGTGTCTTTCGCCCTCAGTGCGTCGGTTTTGTTTGTGGTTCAACCGGCGGTTCTCCTGGCCGCCAGAGCTGAAACCGTCACCAGCACGGGGATCTTGCTTATTCTTGTGGCGTTGTGGCTGACCATTCTGGCAGCTCGAACAAGAAGCATTCGCGTCCTCTTGGCGGCAATCGGTGCTCTGGCCGTATTGGGTAACTATCGTCTAATCGGTCCAGTCATGGCACCCTGTACGGCTTTATGGGTGCTCGTTATACCCCCTCGACCCGATGCACAACACATGGGAAGACGATGGTGGTTATCAGTCCTTATGGCTGGAGCCGCGCTAGCGGTTCTGTGCCTGCCACATGCTCTCACCATGATGGAACAGACATTTGGCCAGCATGGTGCTCGATACGGTGATGGATATTATCTGACTATACTCCAGGTACCTGAGTGGACGTCCTGGATATTCATCCTATTGGCTATGGCGGGGGTTGGCGTTTTTCTGCGGGGATACTGGCGGATGTTGATAGTGGCAGGCTTCGGTATTTTGGCGCTTGCTCTGGGTACCATGCCGGCCGCGAACAGTTGGTTAAGCACGGCTCGATACCAGATCTGGATGTTGGTGCCCTGTTGTGCGCTGGTGGCGGGGGTCTTGGTTGTACTTCCGCAGCGATTCGCGCGAAGAGGGCTTGTGGCAGCGATTGTTCTTACGGCGGTATTAGTTGTCTCCTACCGCCGCCCCATACAGATGATATCCCAAACCCATCCAGAAACGGCTCAACTCAAGTTATGGCGAAGCATTTCAAAGGAACTCCCCAGGAATTCCATCCTCGTCGTTCCCACTGGTGAGTTTGGCCGATTCAATCTTCAGTTGCCGGATGTGGAATTTCGCGCACATCGTCCGGATGTCAGCTTGACGGATTTCCAGTCCTTCATCCAACGAACCAGCTGTTTTCTGGACCGACCGGCCTTTGTATTTATTCCGTTGGCATGCCGGACAAATCCGGCTCTGGAGGGAACCCCGCCGGAACCAACCTCTTCTTGTGTTCGCCTGGTAAATGAACTTGCCCCGGATCTTTCCAATGTCCCTGGATTGACCAGGAAGATATCCCTACGATTGCCCGTATCACTGGACCGTGAGGGCACGATTTCCCGGTGGTGGAATCTGCATCCCTATGACACATCGGAGGTAGAGATCGGGTTGTATCGATACAATCTGTCTCCTTCGGGGTAAGCCATGGAATTTGTTAAAATCCTGCAAGATGGCCAGGTTCTGGGCACCGTACGGCATGTTCGGATCCAACATGGCGGAGACCCGATTCGATGTACATTCGAACTTGCGGCGGAAGCGGCCTCGGCACTGGATACGGAGCAGGTCTGCCAACTTGAGGATGTATCGGGAGAGCGCCAGGAGGTTCGGGTAAGCAAGACGTTTTTCTCGGGTTGGGCCTATCGCGCCACCGGTTGGTTGATCACCAAAGATATCGACCGCTGAGGACCCCGTGAAAGTACAGTGCTCCGAATAATCGGGCTCGTACGGGATTGGGTTAGACAGGTGGGTTGTTAAAGACCTATACTCGCTTCACTTTGTACGCCTTCAGGAGGAGAAAATGAATGTACTCATCGCTGCGTTGGTAGTGATGGTGGGTGCCGCTCCGGTTCAATCTGTTGATTCTGGTCATGTACAAACCTATGTGATCGGTCCCGATATGCAGCCAGTGATTCAACAGCTGCTTGATCTCACGAGCACTCCTGCCAGCAAGACATGGAAGTTTCAATCCGCAAAGATTGAATTAGACCATGTCAGTGTTGTCTATAAACAAAAATCCGGTACTACCGCGAAGGTAGAACTTCACCATCCGAGCCAGGCCACAGGTGAGGTTATTGCCATGGGGCCGTTTGCGGTGACGAGTGGAAGCGGCCCGATGGACGCAAAGCTACGGCAAGGTCTTGTTTCACGAATCGACCGTAGCGGAAGTTCATTTCGATGGCATCAGGTGGTGGCCAAAACAGGCACCAATCCGGATGCTGCCAAACCCGCTGCGACGGGGAGTCCGGTAGCCCAGAAGAAAGCCGCAGCCCGCGACTTATATGTCATCGGTCCGGATATGCAATCGGTTGTCCAAAACATGCTCGATCTCGGTGGTAGCAAGGTTGCATCCAGCTGGAAGATGGCCTCAGCCCAGATTAGTCGGGACCACATCAAGGTCACATATACTGGTCCAAAAGGCGCCAAGGGATCGTTTTCGCTACATCATCCGAGCCAGGCAAAGGGCAAGTTCACGACTATCGGTCCGTTTGCGTGGGTCGATGGGTCGGACGTTCTCAATGCGAAGGTTCGTGCTGTGATTGAGCAGAAGATCAAGGCTTCTGAGAGCCGTTTCAAGTGGATGAAAGTTACACGGAAGCAGGGCAGTCAGCTCGGTCCAGATATTATGATTCTTCCAGGCCAACAGGCCCCTAAGGTCCTTTCCGCGGTAATGGAGGGCCGCGGAATCCGCCCTTTTCGCTTAACTGAGGCGGATCAGAAGGCCGAAAAGGAGGTTGAGATATTTTTCAATGGGATCTGGAACGGAGAAATTCTGGACTGGGAACCCCGATTAAATGAGCTTCTCGCAGATGAAAATATCCATCCTATTCTGCTGTTCCGTATTGGTACGCAGATTCGAGACTTGAAGGATAGTGAAAGCTCTCGACCAATATTTCAATCGGTGATCCGTCGAATTGCAGCCTTTGAGAAGATTGAGGGGAGGCCCCTACCGGAATGGATGCGACGTGTTCGGGGAGGGGCTTTTCTTGCTCTAGGTCAGACGGAAAAAGGGCTGAAAGATTTAGCTGAGTTTCTGGCCGGTGAGGAGGTCGCAGATGACGACTGGAGGCCCTGCGAGCTTACCCATACTCTGAAATTGGGTGAGGGGGCCGGTGATAAAAAAAAATTCTGGTCCTGGGTTGAAGGCTACCGTGAGAAGCATCCGGACTGCCCTGGTCTTGTGACCGTTCTGGTTGACGATATGAAAGCACGTGGGGACCAGGATGGGGCGGTCTCTTATCTGGAGAGTGTGGTAGATGGTCCCAACCCTGATAATATCCAGCTGGATCGCCTTGCTGAGCTCTATGTGCATTTGGGACGGGCTCGCGACGCGGTCGGACGGTACCGACAGATATGCCGCCTGGAAGATGGCAAATATTGTACGGCTCGGATTCGTGGAAATGTGGTCTGGGCCCAGAGCTCGTACCATCGTCAACCGGAGGCGATCGTGGAGTATACGGCCGATGCCGATGCCCACCCGGACAATGCCCTACGCCAATTCGAAGTTGGGGTTATGTTGCATTATGCGCGTCGGTACGATGAGAGCCTGCCGTATTTGAGTCGTGCTCGGAAGACCTGGGCCGACGACGCTCGAATTCTTTTGTATACCGCTATGAATTATTATCGCTTGGGACAATCCAAGAAAGCCGAAGAGGCCATCGAGTTTGCGCTGGAACACGCATCGGCAAATGACCCGGATTTGTTTTATTGCCGTGCCGTTATTTATCGAAATAGTAATCTGACGAAAGCCATTGAGAACTTAACCCGTTACCAGAAACTGGCCGCCCGTGGTCATGTTCCGCCCCAGAAACGGGTGATGGTAGATCGATTCCTGACTGCTATGATCGATGAGCAGAAACGGCGGGAGGCGGGTGAAAAACCGCGCGTCTTTGCGGATCCGGAGGCGCATGTCTTTGGAGAACCGCCTGGATCGCCCGGCCATGCCAAGGATGCCATTCGAGTTACAAAACCCGTGGAATCCGCCACGCCGGCGGGCTCAGGACCATCGGGACCGCAGGAAGGAACGAAGAAGCCAAAGCTCTCCGGACGTCGAGTTGGATCTGGCCCGATGTTGATTGGGCTCCTAGTACTCCTGGCTCTTGGTGGAGTTGGCTACCAGTACGTACGGCAGGGGCGGCGCTCCTAGTCTTTATTACGGCGTTTTCCGATTCGATATAGACCGAATTCGAAGGTGGGTTGCGTCTTGCGGTCCGGATAATATTTGAGGGCCAGGTCCCCATGATTCGGGACAATCTTCGGTCCATCGGCTGGGTAGACGAGGGTGCGCTCGAATTCTTCCATGATACGACTGCAAGCAGGCCGGAAGTATTCGGCCGGAGCCGGTTCGTTATTCCACCTCTCTCGGCTATAGCAACGCAGGCCGAGATAGAAATAAACAGGATGTTCCGTCGCTCCGGGGAGATCGGACTCCTGAATAAACGATGTAATTGACTGCGTTGTTCCGTTTCGATGCGGTGGACGGACCAGATAGTCGGGATGGTGCTGATGGGTGTAGTCCGCTTCACCCAGATCGGCAAACCCCACCCGTAATAGAGTGAATGACGGGTCGTTGATGGTGGAGACGGCTGCGCGGAAAAAGACGTCTTCCTCCCACTCGTTGGTATCTTGTGTAAACCATTCCAGGCTTGGAGGTGTTGTGACTCCCACCGCGCCGATGCAAGCCACAGCAAGGACAGGTCCCAACCACGTCTTTGTTGGCCAACGTTTGGAACGCCATGACCAGAGCTCTTCACAAAGGCCGCCAATGGCAATAATGGCGGGGATCACCATAACAACATGGAGGCGAGGTCCCGAAGCCGCGGAGAGATCGATATAGTAGAAACTGAGCCAGATCCAGCCGAGGATGAATACGGCCAGACGAAAGCGGCGCCGCTCCCAGGAGGACGCTATGATAAGCCCCAGGAACGCCAGTGGTAGTAGCATCGACGGCACGTATCTGGATTCGAGGAGAGCGTTCTCGTGTAGCCAGCGATCAGGCAACAGAGGAATGATCTCTGCGAATCGATGAGGCCACGAGCCGAGTTGTATGAGCCGGTCTTTTTGTTCGAGAGCAAGAAAGACCTGGGGCAGCACCAGCAGAAAGAATCCAAGAATGCTGATGAGCCATGCATACCAGGGCAGTTTCAATTTCTCGCGAATCGCTCCCGGTTGGAACATGATCACCGTAAGAAGGAATAAGGGACCGAAGAACACCTGCTCTGGCCGTGTATGCGCCGCCATGACCAGCCATACCAACGCGCCCAATAGGTGATGGATCTTTCGGCTAAGCAGGTATTCCTGTGCGAAGACCGTGGCACCGAAGGTCCAGAACAGGACGACCACAGTGAGGCTGTCGGAACAATCGGACCAGAGCAGTACGGGTAGAAAGGCCATCAGGAGTATGGACGACAGGATCCCCACACTTCCGTATCCCGCTCGCCGCAGAAGGGCCACCAACAAGCCCATCGACATAATACCCAGACATGCATTGAGCATGATCACCGAGGCATGGTCTGGTGCGGTGAATTGGAAGAGCTGGTGCCACAGAGCCTGCGTTCCGATGCCGTAACGGGCGGTCTCCCGAAGAGAGGCGGCCTTATCCGTGAGCAGATAGCCCATGTATACGGTGATCACCATATGGCGCATTACAAATAAGCGTAGGACTGCCCCCGCGCCGATAACCGCCAGGATAGGCAGTCTATGCGGCATTGTTCGAATTTGGCCGTATGTGATGGCGAAAAGTGAGGGGAGAAAGAGAAGGCAGATGATGAGCAGGATTGTGCCAAATAAGAAAAGGGACGATTCAGCAATGGAGAGTTGCCCTCGCTGGGAACCAGATGTTTCACCCGTTGTCTTAGGCGCAGCAGGAAGTTTCCACTGTCCGTTATCGTTGGCTGCGATCCGGGTAGCCAGGCCTTCCAGAAGTTCGACACAGGGGGCGTTTTCGGGACAAGGGTCCGGATAAAAGATCTTGAAGTTCTGTGTAGTCCTGAAATGCGGCTCCGTGCTCTCCTTTGGAACCAGCACCACCGTAAACGGCTCCCCACCAGGCGTTTCGTAGACCAGACTGGCTTTGCCAGGTTGTACCCGGGCCGCTTTTAGAACGAGGTCGCCTTCAAGCTGAAAGTGGGCGCCGGTATTGTCCTTCAGAAGTCCTTTCAAGGACTGATCGTCCAGGACCTGTTGTTGCCCATCTGCCAGTGCATTCGGTATTCCGAGACACCAGAACAGCGTGGCGATTATCGTTGCGAGCCGCCAGAGTTTTCCCATATTCGGTTTTCAGCCCTGATTGCATACAAGAGGTGTTCGACTCTAGTCTTCCCGTGGGGGTGGGTCAATCCGGTAAACGGCCTGATCCAGCCGAGGGAATTGCGTTGCCACCTTGACCCACGAACGGCGACCCAATATCGTTAACTGAGTAGGGATCTGACCTGGAAAGTATATATGTCGCAATCTCTTCTCTTAAATATTACTACCTACTGCAACGCCTTGTGCGAGTTCTGCATCGTTTACGATTCCTTAAACAAACCGGAACTCAATATGACGGATGAGCAGATCTTTGGTGCGCTGGATAAGGCGCGCACCGAGGGAACAGTGGAGGTCGGTTACTCGGGAGGGGAGCCCAGCGTTCACCCGCGGTTCGTGGAATTTGTCCAGTATGCAACCGATGCCGGCTTTGAACGTCAATCCATCAACACCAATGGCCTGAAGTTTCGGAAACAGAAATATTGCCAGGAGGTGATCGAGGCCGGAATGACCAGCGTGGACTTTTCCATCCACGGTTATACGGACGAGGTCCATGACAAGCTTGTAGCGCGTAAGGGTGCTCTTCAGGCCATAAAAGAGGCGTGTGGACATCTGGTTGAACTCCGAAAGATCCATAAATTCCATCTGTCGGCCACGACGGTAATTACGCGTGATAATTATCGTCAACTGCGAGACATCTGCGTATTTCTCGATGAACTCGGCTTTGAGAATATCCGCTTGAAATATGCCTATGAGGGCGATCTTCGGCATGAGGCAATCATCAATCAAGTGGTCCCCTATGAAGAAGTGATCCCCTCGATACTCGAAGCCCTGGATTATATGGCGAAGCGACCGGGTGGATTCCATGTCACCCATATTCCCCTATGCCTTCTGGGGACACACGCCGCGTTTTCCAACGACTTCCACCGTCGCAGTACATTGATGGTGTTTCGAAAGGAAGCAGTGTCTGGTGATGCGGCCCATCGCTTTCGAAAAGATGGAGATGCCTGTACCCGTTGCCAGGTACGCAACCTCTGTACCCGCCTTGATGGGGCCTACGAGGAGTATCACGGTCGACCAGACCTGGTTGCGTTTGAAAGCCATGAAGAGGTCGAGGCGATGTTTCAGGCGGCTGTAGATAAGTATCCGATCGCGGCAACCATCATCCGGTACACCCATGACGCCTATAATCGAAACCGTGAGGCGATCGATCCAAAGCCTGTTGCTGTCCCGGTTCCGGTCGGCTCGAATTGATCGGGCTCAGGCGTTCGAGACCATACTGAACTTATTACCGTGTCGCTGTCCGGGTCCCCAGTTTGAGGGGCGCAGATCTTTGCCTTTCTCGGCGTATTCGTGGGCTGGTCCACGCTGAAGAACTTCCAGGAAGGGTTCTTCCAGGTCACTGACCAACAGATTTGCGATTGTATGTAGCTGTTCGCGAGTTAAAGGCGTAACCAACTGATTGGGATCGAGTTGCTTGTTGAGCTCGTCGAGTAGGAACTGACCCATTCGCATAACAAACCGAAGAATCTTGGGATCGGATGTTGGATCGTTCTTGCCGTTGGGAACGCTGTAGGAGAAGCCGAGATTGTTCAAGGACACAGCGGCGCGTTCACCCTTGGAGAGCAGTTGGACGAGTAATAGGAGCTCGTCTTCCCCTTGTTCAATGGTAAAGCCAAAGGCGTTTGTAGCGTTGCTGGAACCAAGCGTCGTAATGTTCCAACCAATACCTTGTAACGCCTCGTCGAAACGAGAATCCGGTCCTACCAGGGTTTTGATCTTATCCGAGAAGCTCGGTTCACCGGTAAGATGTACGCCAAGGTTCATCCCGGCCGCGAGGGTCGGAACCTGGCGTGAATATTCGTGGCACCGAAATTCCAGCTCCAGCTGTTCACCACCAGCCTCCATCGGCAATATCATGGCGTCGCCCCGCAGCTCGATCTGTTCGGTCTTGGCGCGCCAACTGGTTGTCTCCAGAAGTTTTGTTGCTGCATGATCCGACGTGTTCAGCAACTCCTTCAGGCGTGATTGGTAGGCCTTTGGGTGAGCTGGTGCGCCAATAAAGGCATCTTCGTACGCACGTACGATTTCGTCTTTATTGTCGTGTCCAAGACGATCGTACAACCAGAAGATGAGTTCTAGATCAATCGCGCCACTCCAATATTTCGGATCGACCTTAATACGTCGAATGGCTTCGGTGATGATGCGGGTCGATTCAACGATCTGCTTCTTCTTCGTTGGCCAATCCAGCCCATCTTTTTCGTGGAAGGAGACGTCTTCGAGGAGCGTACCGGCATCCGTAATGGTCTCAATCCCATAGCGATTGGGAAAAGCCCCCATCAGAGATGTGGAGATCAGGTAGAAAGACGAGATCGAATACCCGTGCACATGGTCTGCGCACTTCTCCAGGAAATCGACAAAGTACTTGGTATCTTCTGGGGTTTCATGGGGCAGACCGGTGATGAGCAGGATGTGATTCCATATCCCCAGATCATGCGACATCTTGAGCCGTTCAAGACATTTCTCGGCCGTTATGCCCTTGTGAATGTATTTGAGCATCTTGTCCGAGGGGCACTCGACGCCGAATGTGAAACGAATGGCACCACTCTTACGCATCTTCACGAGGAGCTTTTCGTCCAGGGCCCAGAGATTGGCGCAATCAGACCATAGGATATCCAGATCAGCCGCGATCAGCTCGTCGCAGAAGGTCTCTGCGTATTTGTAGTAGCCGTTGATATTTGTATTCAGAAAATGGAAATAACGGGCATCGTGCTTCTCTCTAAGCCATGCAAGACCCCGAATCACGTCGGAGATTTCCCTTTTGGCCATCTTGGTCATGGAATAACCGCAAAAGGCGCATTGCGAGTTACACCCCTCCATGAAGATACTGGGTAGAATCACCACTTTATCGTCATGGAAATGCGCCATCTTCTCTATCCACGAGGGATCGAAGTTGTACCTTTTCAAGATCTCGAATCCGCGGATTTTTCGTTTCTCTATATTCTTATGATCGTAGTACGGCGTTACATATAGCGAAGGATTGAAGATGGTCTGTCGTTCATGATCGCCGAGCGGAACCTCTTCTGGAGTTTCCACCTGCCGAATCTTCGCCTCGACCCCTTCCTGCCTTGCGATTCCCCGGGGCACATGCAGGGGACGCTCATAGGTAGGATGTACAATCACACCGCTGCCGTGCTCCGAATATTCGGCCTTATTCTCGGTTAACGATGTCTTGCCCTCCGCATCTTCGACCACAAATAAGAGGCCGAATTCACCCTTACCGCTGACGCAATAATCAAGCGAATGACATCGGGTAAGCATGGCTTGATATTCGGTCTGGTGGCGGGATTCCGGAGAAATCTGAAGACCCCCGACGACGGTCTTACAGTCGGGAAACCTCTCCTTCAAGATCTTCGACATCGCCATATTGATGTTTCCCGCCGCGTGCATGTCGGCGTAGATCTCCAGGGCCGATGCACAGGAGAACGCAAAGAGATCGGCTTCGTCGATCTCCAGCGCATCGCAGATACGTTCTGTTTGTGCTCGTACTACGGGGTCATCATCTTTGAGAAAGCGGTCTACGGCGTCATCATCGAAGAAGGCCGTTAAATCGAGTGCATCTGGCTGTTCTCGTTCAAGATCGAAGACCTGCACCTCAAAATCGTACTGTCGAATATTCTCGTAGCCGTAGGTCTGCAGAAAACCACTTAAAGTGGGTGCCGCAAGCTTTACAATTTGCGGATCCCGACTCCATGTTGGTGCCAATGTAAATAGAGACGGAGTTATGAACGCGATACGAAACACGGTAATGACCACCTATTCAGGACGGAAAATCGACGGCAAGCACTGCAAAAACGGTAATTGGATCTGGTCCCGTAGTCAAGGTTAACCCCTTGTCATAACGGAATGTAAGTCTTTTCTGGTTCAGGACCGATACCCGACGTGTGAAATAAATACAATAGACGGACAACTAGGGTGCACCCGGAGTGTATTCAAGACTGATATCGTCGATGTGGACCGTCGCGTATCCAACATTTGTAAAATCGGACGCATCGTACATGCGGATAAATATTCGGGCGTAGGCGGTTCCTTCGGGCGCCGTGCGTGTATAGGTTAGATATTGCCAGCCGGGCTCATCCTTACTGTACTTCGAAGCATATTTCGTTTCGATCTTTTGTTTGGCCGGATCGTAGAAGACGATTGCCATTCGAACACGACCGTTCGGATCTTCGTCGTGGACCCACATGGATATTGTATAATCTCCACCTTCTCCGGCCGGTTTATAATGGCCGGCAAGAAAGTCCTGGTTTTGTTTGGACGTCCAGGTCAGAAGGCAGGACGATCCGACATCTCCATGGGCAAAGGACGTGGACTGCGTGGCGTTGAAGTCGTCGGTCTGATTTATGAAGCCTGGGGGAGGATTGGAGGTAGTCCAATCTTCAAAATCCCAGTTGGAATCGTCGTATTCTTCCGGTTCAACACAGGTACTGATATCGATTGCCACATTCGATTCTTGTCCGGAAAAGACCTTCAGCTCATGCTCGCCGTCATGTTCGATAATGATGGCTTCATTGACCTGCACGGTGGCCCCGACGCAGACGGTCGACATTTCTTCGACGAAGAGCAGGACGCCCTGGGCGGTGCCGTAGTCCATCCGAACGCCTCCTTTGACATCCGTCTCGCTGACGGTCGCGTTGCTCACAGAGACGAGCCGACTTTCGAACTCTTCGGAGGGAACGATGCCGGCCGACAGATCGAGGGTATAGGTAGAAACATCCGCGGTTCCCTTGAGCACGGGCGGCTCGATTTTTGTGATCTCTTCATGCCCTTTATAAGCCGCCCATTCGGTAACGACCATATCGAGAATCTGGCCGCGTTGCGGTTGGGGATAACCAGTGTTCAACCAGCCGCCTTCCCCGGTCGCTGTGGGATAGCCGACATAGACCTCGGTGGCCCGCCCGTCTGGGCTTTCCTGGATAAAGAAACCCGAGTGGTAGACCTGCGTCACCGCAACATCGCATAACTGCTCGTATACGGGGAGCTTGGGGTTATCACCGCTGGGCAACTGCTTTGCGAGCAGGGCATCAATGGTGGAACAGTTCGAATTGTTCGGCACATCTTCTTGCGGCAGTCCCGGATCGACCGTATGGGATGTATCTGGTTGCTGAAACGACAGGTCCGGTTGTTGCTGTTCGGGTTCAGGCCCACAGGCGAGCAGACACGACATCAGAAGTACTGGTAACCCCCAGTTGATGATTCCTGTCTGCATGAATGATCCTCTTTCGCCTGTTACAGACTTGATTGAACCGAGCCGCGCGGCCGGAGTCAAGGGTTAGCCAAAACGATCCAGGGGCGGGATATCCCGCCCCTGGATCTTGCATAATCGGGTTTAGGGCATGGTTTCTACCGTAAACCTGGTAGCTGGCTTCCTAGGGAAGCAACCCACCATCGACCCAGGCCTGAAGGACTGCGAGATGTTCCGGAGTGACAGTCCCGCCGCCCTGCGGCATCTCACCATTGGTGATACGAATCACGGTGCACATCCCGACGGTTAGACCCGCACAGGACGCATGATTCGCCATCTTCGACACGTCCGCGTAGTCACTGGCAATATTGTGTTGGCCAAAGCCTGCGCCAGCATGACATCCAGAACAGTAGGATTGGAAGATGGGCTGTGCATCAGCCGCATATCCGATTGTTGTGTTGGACGAACATGTGAAGCCACCGTCGGTGTTTTCACAGTTTTCTGCTGCGGTGCAGGTGTCGGTACCGGCTGCACATTCGTCGATGTCCGTCTCACAGGAGTCGCCTTCGTAGCCCGTATCCGTGCAGTCACAGGTTGCCGTTTCACCGTCGGCTACGCATATGCCGTTGGCGCAAGGGCTGGGATCGCAAGGATCGGCCGGGGTTTCGCCCGTAGCCCAATCGTCAATATTGACGGTTGCGGAGTCGGCGTCGCCGAAGCTAGACACATCGTACATACGAATGAACCCGCGCACGTAGGTGGTGCCTTCCGGCGCCGTTGCGCTATGGCTATATTGGACCCAGTCTGCGGAGTCTTCCGAATAGGTTGTGGAATAGGAGCTATTCCCAAGCTTGGTCTCATCCGCGCTGTAGAAGTCGAGCGCAAGCCGCACACGGCCGTTGGGCTCGTTGTCCATCACCCAGATGGAGACCGTATAATCGGTAGTGGGTGTTGCGGGCACTAAGTAGCCGGCACGGAAATCCTGGTTCTGGGTCGAGGTCCAGTTGAGCTCACAGGACGAACCGGCGTCACCATGGAAAACCTCTGTATCTTGCAGAGCCGTGAAATCGGAGTCGTCTTTGATGAATCCGGCGGGAGGATCGGAGTCGGTCCAATCTTCAAAGTCCCAGTTGGCAGCATCATAGACAATCGGAGCTGGGCAGGTTCCCAGATCTACACTGCCAATGTCGTCATCCGTGTACCAGAAGCAGTTTGTCGCGGTACAGCTATTCTTAAGCTGCAGAATGTCCTCGTACCGAACGACGGTCGCACGCGTAATATCGAAGGTCGCTCCTACACAGACATCTTCTGGGAAGTACTTGGCGTACAGCTGTACATTTGCAGCACCGCCATAGGAGATGGTCTTAACGTTGCCGGTGATGTCGAAGTCGAGGACAGCTCCGATGATTGAGACGAGATGACTCTCGTGCGCGTCCGTGGGGGTAACTCCAGCCGACAAATCGACGACATAGGCATCGAGGTCGGTTGAGCCTATAACGGTCAATGTATCAGCACCCTTGACCTCAAGATGGCCTTTGTAAGCACCCCATTGGGTGGCGTGTACATCGACAATGTCGCCGGGGGTTGGCGTCGCAAAGGGCCATGCGTTGTTTACACCCATGTATATCTCGGTGGCATCGCCATCGGGGCCATCTTGTACGAAGAATCCGTCGTTGTAGACGTAGGTTACCGTGACACCACAGAGGTTGTCGTCGATATCGATAGTGGGGTTATCACTATCTGGGGGCAGTGCTAACGCAATTAGTTCGCTAATCGTTGTACAATCGGCCTGCGTTGTATCGTCACCCGTGGGGATGTCGTCACCCGTGGGAGTATCTTCGCCCGTGGGGATGTCTTCACCTGTCGGAGTGTCTTCGCCCGTGGGAGTATCTTCACCTATGGGAGTATCTTCACCCGTGGGAGTATCTTCACCTGTGGGAGTATCTTCACCGGTGGGAGTATCTTCACCCGTGGGAGTATCTTCACCCGTGGGAGTATCTTCACCCGTGGGGGTATCTTCACCCGTGGGGGTGTCTTCACCCGTGGGGGTGTCTTCACCAGGGGTATCGGTCTGTACTGTATCCGTTTCACCCGTATCCGAGGTGGTGTCATCACCGTTTCCGCAGGCATAGGTACCTACAAACAAGACAAGAATTATCCAAGAAATCGATCGTGATTGGCGCATTACATCCCCCTGGGAGTCATAGTCGATAAGCCGCTATACGCGGTTCTGCGCATGGATTCAAGTATGAAGTTTCAGGCCCTTCATGAAATTCCGTCCTTGAATCGGTCCAAAATGGTAGGTATGTGGACTCTTCGAGGTAACCAACGTTCTGTTTGAACATGACAGGAGCCAAACATCATGAAAACCGTCCAGGTTGGAATGAACCTATCGATGGCCGATATTCTGGCCGTTGGAAATGGCACGGCCAAGGCCGTACTCAATAAAGAGACCTGTACACGAATTGAAGCGGCCCATGCCCTTGTAAAGAAGTATACCGATGGGAGCCAGGATAAGGCCGTCTACGGTGTGAACACGGGCTTTGGTGCTCTGGCCGAGCACCATATCGATAAGAGTGATCTCGAAAAGCTTCAGCGTAATCTCATCCGTAGCCATGCCTGTGGAACCGGCGAGCCTCTGAGTGAGGTGGTGGTACGTATGATGTTACTGCTTCGAGCGAATGTTCTCGCATTAGGTCATTCGGGAACACGTGTAGAGGTCGTTCAGCGTCTGTTGGACCTTCTGGAATATGGCATTCATCCGGTGATTCCGTCGCGAGGCTCGGTAGGGGCCTCCGGAGATCTTGCCCCACTGGCACATCTAGCGTTGACATTGATCGGCGAAGCAGACGTTGATTATCAAGGGAAGCGAATGTCGGCCGAAGAGGCCCTGGCGCAGGTTGGACTGACTCCGTTGACTCTTGAGGCAAAGGAAGGTCTCTCGCTGATCAATGGTACCCAGGCGATGACGGCAGTAGGGCTCCTGGCGTTCCACGGGGCACAACGAGCCGTTCGATTCGCGAATGTGGTTGGTGCCTGGTCCTTGGATGCTCTACTAGGAACAGTGGTTGCCTTTGACGCGCGGATCAACCAGTTGCGTCCGCATCCTGGGCAGGAACGATGTAGCGCGATTCTTCGCGAGCTCCTGGCCGACAGTGAAATCAATCAGAGCCATACGGATTGTGAAAAGGTCCAGGACCCCTACTCCCTACGTTGTATGCCCCAGGTCCACGGGGCCGTCTGGGGTGCCCTGGATCATATCGGTCAGGTCCTGGAAACAGAGTCGAACAGCGTAACCGACAACCCGCTGGTTTTTCCAGAAACGGGTCAGTTTCTCTCCGGGGGGAACTTCCACGGCGCACCGGTAGCCTTTGCCCTCGACTACCTGGCCCAGGTCATGACTGCATTGATGAGCATATCTGAGCGTCGGATTGAACAGCTCGTAAACCCGAATCTTTCGTCAGGACTACCCGCATTTCTGATCACGAACACAGGCCTCAATAGTGGCCTTATGATCGCACAGGTTTCTGCGGCCAGTCTGGTTACCGAGGGAAAAGTTCTTTCTCATCCCGCCAGCGTGGATAGCATTCCGAGTAGTGCAAATCGAGAGGACCATGTTTCCATGGGGATGACGGCCGCTCTGAAGGCATTGACCGTCGTGGACTATGCGGAAAAGGTCCTGGCCATTGAATCGCTCTGTGCCGCCCAGGGGATCGACCTACGTTTGCCTTTGAAACCCGGACCTCGCCTACAGCAGATACACGACGGGTTTAGAAAACGGGTACCGTTCTTAACGGAGGATACACATCTCGCCCCCCATATTCAGGAATCGCTCGAATGGCTTCGATCCGAGGAATGGGTGGCGTCACTCCCGTAGGCTTCAGGCTTCCGGGTTGACCTCTTCGACATCGATTACCGAATCGTCGTCCTCAGATGGTGGTGGTGCACCTGCCTCGGCCGTCGGGGCTTCGCCCTGTGCGTTGGCATCCGGACTATACAGAACTTCAGCGAGTCGATACGCGACAGTTTGAAGTTCCTCTTGCGCGGCTTTCATCTTGTCGATGTCGTCGGTTTCCACTGCCTTTTTGGCATCTGCCAGTGCTGTATCCAGTTTCGCCCGATCTTCTACAGGCACCTTATCCCCGTGTTCCTTGAAGGACTTCTCGGTCTGGTAGATGAACGCGTCGAGCGTATTCTTTACTTCTACCTGCTCTTTGCGACGGGCGTCTTCGTCCGCATGGGCGTCTGCATCCTGGACCGCCTGCTCGATATCCGTCTCTGAGAGACCACTCGATGCCTCGACCCGAACTTTTTGCTCTTTACCGGTTGCCTTATCCTTGGCGTGGACGACGAGGATTCCGTCTGCATCGATGTCAAAGGCGACCTCGATTTGCGGCACCCCTCGTGGTGCCAACGGCAGTTCATCCAGATTGAATTTGGCGAGCGTTCGGTTGTCGCGCGCCATCGGCCGTTCACCTTGCATGACATGTACGGTCACGCTTGGTTGATGGTCTTCGGCCGTGGAAAAGATCTCTTTCTTTGTGACCGGAATAGTCGTGTTGCGTGGGACCAGGGCGGTCATAACTCCACCCAGCGTCTCGATCCCCAGAGAGAGAGGGGTCACGTCCAGTAGAACGACATCCTTAACGTCACCGGCCAGAACACCGCCCTGAATGGCGGCACCAATAGCAACGACCTCATCCGGGTTCACACCACGATGTGGTTCGCGACCAAAGTACTCCTGCACCTTCTTCTGCACCAGTGGAATTCGAGTGGACCCACCAACAAGGACAACCTCATGGATGTCCGACGGAGATTTCTTGGCGTCGGCCAGGGCTTTCTTGGTTGCGACCAGGGTCCGTTCGACGAGGTTTTCGATGAGGGCTTCCAGCTTGGCGCGGGTAATGGTCATCAATACGTGCTTGGTACCATTATTGTCTGCCGCAATGAACGGAATGTTCACCTCCGTCTCCATCTTATTGGACAGCTCGACCTTTGCACGTTCAGCCGCCTCTTTTAGCCGCTGTAAGGCCATACGATCCTCGATCAGGTTGATGCCATGCTCCTTGCGGAATTCCCCAGCGATGTAGTTGATAAGCTCTTTATCCACATCGTCGCCGCCAAGTTGGGTATCACCGGAGGTGGAGAGAACCTCTACAACGTTATCGCCAACTTCCAGGATACTGATGTCAAAGGTTCCACCGCCGAAGTCATAGACGGCAATGAGCTCGTTATTTTTTTTATCCAGACCGTAGGCGAGGGCCGCGGCTGTTGGTTCATTGATAATACGGCGCACCTCAAGTCCAGCGATTCGACCTGCGTCCTTGGTGGCCTGGCGTTGACTGTCGTTGAAATAGGCCGGCACGGTGATGACAGCTTCCTTCACCTCCTGTCCCAGATAATCTTCGGCCGCCTTCTTGAGCTTTCGCAGTACGAAAGCGCTGATCTCTGGCGGACTATAACGTTTTCCACGGGCTTCGATATGGGCGTCGCCATTGTCGGCTTTGACTACGTGATAGGGGATGTGTTCGTCCTGTGCGGCCGTTTCTTCAAAACGATGTCCCATCAATCGCTTGACCGAAAAGACGGTGTTCTCAGGGTTTACAACAGCCTGTCGCTTAGCGACCTGCCCCACAAGGATCTGTTCCTTGTCGTCGAATCCAATGACGGATGCTGTGACTCGATCGCCTTCTTCGTTCGTAATTACCTTGGCGTCTTTGCCTTCCATGACGGCGACGACAGAATTCGTGGTTCCCAAATCAATGCCGATGATCTTGGCCATAACCAAGCTCCTTATCCTTGAAATTCAAAATATATCAACAGGTTACGTTTTTCGGCCTGCTGTAACGGAGAACAAAATAGTAACGCTCGCGTGAAAATCAACCCACAGAGGCAAAAAAAAGACATTTCGTTCGAGACGAGCGGATGGTTCGATTTTCAGGATAGTGCGCCGCATTGACACGTAGGTGTGCCCAGGTGCAGGATTGGTGAGATAAATGAGGGTAGAACGTGGCAACTGCACGAATCATCAAGCGATACGCGAATCGAAAGCTCTACGATACCCAGGACAGTCGGTATGTAACTCTCGATCAGGTCGCGGAATTGGTGCAGCAGGGCGATGATGTACAGA
>Ga0310121_10002169_pt1 | contig 19093 bp, 17 predicted proteins | sample CB27_Tmax_986_MG_FD_203504 | JGI IMG/M metagenome (GOLD analysis project Ga0310121, IMG submission 203504) | Marine microbial communities from Western Arctic Ocean, Canada - CB27_Tmax_986 | ecosystem: Environmental > Aquatic > Marine > Oceanic | place: Canada: Western Arctic Ocean | collected...
CCGGGGAAAAGGGGGACTTCAAGAATGGGGACGGGGGCAAAGATTTCGTGGACGGTCTTAAGATGCTCGGCCTGCAGGCGCCGCCAGGTTTCCAGGAAGGGATCAGTGACGCTGTCGGGGATGACGCGATTTACGATGACGGCGTCGGCGGAGTGGTCGTAAAGGGACAGGTAGGTGAAATTGCGCTGGGATTCCTTGATGACCATTTTTTCGAGGTTGAGGACGAGGCGTACGGACGAGAGATCGCGGTTTGAGAGCAGGGTTTGGAGTTTTTCCAGGTAGTTGACGAGATCATCGACGGCGGCGAAAACCGCGTCCTCGGGAATGGGGATGTTTGTGACGGCGCGGACGAATGGACGAGCGACCTTCGCCACGGTGCGCTCGAGGGGCAGGAGCTTGTCGATCCACCAGCGGGCGACGTCGGGGAAGGAGAGGAGGCGGAAGGTCTCGGCGGAGGGAGCGCAGTCGACGATGATGACGTCATATTCGGACCGCTCGTAGTGCTGGTTTATCCAGAGCAGGTTGGCGAGCTCCTCCATGCCGGGCAGGACGGCGATCTCCTCGGCGACCATGGACTCGACGCCCTGCCAGCGGAGGAGCGATTCGACCCACTTCTGGACGGTTCCCCAGTGTTTGTCGAGATTGTGGGAGATGTCGCACTCTTGGCCCCAGAGATTGTCGGTGACGGGAGTTGGCTCGGGGCCGATGGATATGTCGAAGCTATCGCCGAGGCTATGAGCGGCGTCGGTGCTGAGGACGATAGTGCGGTAGCCGAGACGGGCGCAACGCAGGGCGGAAGCGGCGGCGACGCTGGTCTTGCCGACGCCGCCTTTGCCGGTGTAGAGAAGGATGCGCAAGTGTGGTCGTCTCCCGCGAGTTGAAGTCGCTGAATCTTAAACCGGGGTTACGGCGTGGGAGGAAGAGGCACGACAGGCAGGCCGGGCACGGGGGTGGCGGCGGTGGGGGGGACGAGGCCGGAGGAGACGGCGATAGAGCCGCCGTTGGCGATGGTGACGGTGTTGGGAGCGGCCCAGGGGGTGGAGACCTTCCAGCGCTGCAGGACGGCGCGCTCGGTGCGCAGCACGGAGACGGACGCGCTCTCGGACCAGGCCACGGGAAGACCGAAGCGGCCGCCCCAGTCGGGCTCGGCGAAGAAAACTTCGCGAATGACGGGGTCGTTGTCGACGAGTTCGATGCGGGGACCGCCGGGGTCGGGTGGGGGGATTCCCTGAGTAGATTCGAGCCAGCCGTCGAGGCCGGCGGCGGAGAGGGCATTGAATATGGGGGCGAGGATGGCGCGGCCCGGGGCCGGGTCCCATTGCAGGACGAATTTCTGGGCGGCCTGAGAGACCAGGCCGTCGAGGATGAAGCGGCCGGAAACGGTGGGGCCGAGTCGGGCGGAGCCGCCGAGGGCGCGATAGCCGTCCCACAGGCCGATCGCGGAGGAGTTGGATACCCAGAAGCCGTTGCCGGAGGCGATGTCGCTGAAGCCGGCATAGCCGGTGTTCCAGGCGGAGGTGAGGTCGCTGGTGGAACGCAGGGCGGCGACGACGTGGGTGCCGGCCGGGACGGAGACGGCGATGGTGGTGGAGTCACGTTGGCGCCGGAGAATGCCGGAGCCGGCGGGGGCGTCGTCAACCAGGATAAGGACGTTTTCCCAGCCGGTGGGGACGTTGCAACTGACGGTTCCACCGGCGGCGGCGGTGCCGCCAACGGTGACGGCCAGCCAGTCGGGCCCCTGAGTCTGATTGAGGCTGAGGCGGATGCCAGTGGGCTGGTGGGTGAGACTCAGGTTGCCCGCACGGGGCTGGAGGCGACTGTTGATGACGAAGCGGTCGGGGGTTATCTGGACTCCGAAGAGCCCGCGGACGACGGCGAGGCCCATGCTGGCGGCGGCGCCGCCGAAGTCGAAGCTACCCTGGTCGGAGTTCGTGGGACTGTGGAACCATTCGGCGATGCGGTCGGTGAGTCGCCAGTGGCGGGCAGTGGCGAGGAGATGGTCGAAGGCGAGGGCGGAGCCGCCGCGCTGGAACTCGCCGACTATCTGCTGGCCGGCCCACCAGTCCCAGACGCCGCCGTTCTGATAGTTGCCCGGGGCCATGCTGGGATGGTTGAAGACGCCGGCGGGGTAGGGAGGCCAGAGGGTGAGGCCAGGGCGGTAGATGCCGGACTGGAAGCTGATGTTGAGGGTGTTGTTGAAGATCTGACCGACCTGCTCGTCGCCGGCGAGGCCGGTCTCGACGGCGATGTGGTTTCCGAGAGTGAAGATGATGTCGGTGTCGATCGGGTAGGAGACCGGGGTGAGGCTCTTGTGGATGCGATAACGGCCGCGTGCGGCGTCCCAGAGGTACAGATTGGTGGTATCGCGAAGGATGCGGGCGTCGTCGGCGTAGCGGGAGGAGGCTTCGTCGGCTCCGACAGCGGCGTTCATCTCCTGGAGTTCCAGGAAGGCGCGGTAGGTGAAGGCCTGGTCGAAGATGCCGGCGATGACGGCGTCGCCGGGGATGAAGTCGGTGGGGGTGGGGCCGCCCTCAAGCTTCACGTCGCCCCAGTCGGTGGTGTGGGCGCGCCAGATGAGCCCGGTGGCGGCGTCGCGGCGCTCGCGCTGGAGGTAGGACATGGATTCGTTGAGGCGGGTGATGACGGTCTTTCCGGCGATGAGGGAACGAAGCCAGTCCGCGCCACCCACGGCGCGGAAATTGACGTAGGCAGCGTGGATGAGGCTGGTTTCTTCGTCGGAGACCACGGTGGCCTTGTCGACCTCGCCGCCAGGGGAGACGGTGGCGGCGACGGAACCCCGGAGAGGAGGTTCGGCGGCCAGGATTTCCTGGGTAAGGAGCAGCTCTTCCACGGGGGTACGCAGGAATTCGGGGGCGAAGAGAAAGGAAGCGAACTCGGCGACGGTGGCGAAGTCGCGGACGAAGATGGCGGGATAAAGGGCGCCGGCGTTGAAGCCGTAGACCTGGCCGTTACGGCCGGGGAAACTGGTGGCGACGGCGCTGAGGACGCGGCGGACGAGGGGGGCCATGGCGTCGATCTCGGGAAGGCCGTCTACGTGCCAGGAAATATCGGCGGCAGGGAACGGTTCGTTGATAGGGGCCGGCTCGGCGGAGCGGGCGATTTTCCACGGCAGGGCCGCGCCGAGGAGTCCGGCGAGACCGCCGGTGAGAATTGCCCGCCGGTGAGGGTGGGGCGGGTTGTGATTCTGGAAAGACATCCGTGCATTGTAATGGTGACCGGCGGAAGACCGTGACGGGAGGGAAGTCCGGCGGTGCTCGGAAGGGCGGGTCAAGCGGAGTGGACGATCAGGGATTTAGCGGCGGGCGCGACGACGCGCCCGATGGTGACGGCGCAGGGCGTGCCGTGCCGGTCGATTTCGGAGATGAGGTCGCCGACGAGGTCCGGGGAGACGCTGATGAGGAGTCCGCCGGAAGTCTGGGCGTCGGCCAGGAGGAGGCGCCCGGTCTCGGGAAAGTCTTCGGGCCACTCGACATCGGTTTCGACCGAGGCGAGGTTGCGCTCGGTGCCGCCGGGGACGATGTCGCGGTCGATGTATTCGCGAACGCCGGGGAGGACGGGGACGGCGGGGTAGTCGATCTCGATGCTTACGGAAGAGGCCACGGCGAGGTTGAGCAGATGGCCGAGCAAACCGAAGCCGGTAATGTCGGTGCAGGCGTTGGCGCCAACGGAACGCATGGCCAGAGAAGGGCCGCGGTTAAGGGCGACCATGGAGTCGATGGCGGCGCGGGCATGGTCCGGGGCGGCGACGCCCTGCTTGATGGCGGTGCCGATGATGCCGGTGCCGAGGGGCTTGGTGAGGATGAGATGGTCGCCGATGGCGGCGCCGTCGTTGGAGAAGATGCGATCGGGATGGACGCGGCCGGTGACGGCGAGGCCGAACTTGGGCTCGGGGTCGTCGATGGTGTGGCCGCCGATGACGGCGACGCCGGCTTCTTCGCAGACGGCATGGCCGCCGCGAATGATGTCGGTGAGGACGGACAGGGGAAGATCGTCGCGGGGGAAGCAGGCGATGTTGAGAGCGGTGAATGGTTCGGCGCCCATGGCGTAGACGTCGCTGAGGGCGTTGACAGCGGCGATGCGGCCGAAGTCGTAGGGATCATCGACGATGGGAGTGAAGAAGTCGGTGGTCATAACCAGGGCGAGATCGTCGGCGATACGGTACACGCCGGCATCGTCACCGCTGACAGCGCCGACGAGCACGTTGGGATCGGTGACCAGGGGGATGGCGCGCAGGACCTGCGCGAGCTGGCTCCGGGAGAGCTTGCAGCCTCAGCCAGCGCCGTGGGAGTAGCGGGTGAGGCGGGGAGTGGAGGGATCGGGATCCATAGATCAGATGTTGGCGGGTCGGAGACTGAGCGTCAACCGCGTGTAAGACGGAGAGAGTGTTAGCAGCCCGGCGGGCCGGGGGTCATGAGGCGATGACCTCGCGGCTCGGCTGCCCTTCGCGCTCGGGCCCGAGGATGCCCTGTTCTTCCAGGAGGACGATGAGTTTGCGGGCCTTTCGGAAGCCGACTTTGAGTTCGCGCTGGAGGAGGGGGGCGGAGGCGTAGTTGAACTGGCGGACGAGATCGATGGCCTCGGTGATGAGTTCGCCGTCTTCGCGTTCGCCGGATTCGACGGCGTCGGCTACTTCCTCTTCGGTGACGAGCTCGGCGTCGCCCTGCTCGGCCCAGAACCGGACGAGGCGGTGGATTTCGTCGTCGCTGGCCATGGCGCCCTGAATGCGGGTGAGCTTGCCGGAATCGGCGGAGGCATAGAGCATGTCGCCGTGGCCGACGAGACGCTCGGCGCCGCCGGCGTCGAGGATGGTACGGGAGTCGACCTGGCTGCTGACCATGAAGGCGACGCGGGTGGGGAAATTGGCCTTGATGAGGCCGGTGACGACATCGACGGAGGGGCGCTGGGTGGCGACGACGAGGTGGATGCCGACGGCGCGGGCCATCTGGGCGAGACGGCAGACGTAGCGCTCGACCTCGGCGGGGGCGGTCATCATTAGGTCGGCGAGCTCATCGATGATGATGACCAGGTGGGGCAGTTTTTCGCGTTCGCCGTCGTCATCAGCGGCTTTGTTGTAGGAGGCGAGGTTGCGGTGGTTGGTGTCGGAGAGAAGGCGATAGCGATTGGTCATTTCCTGGGTAGCCCAGGCGAGGACGGAGACGACTTCGTCGAGACGGGTGACGACGGGCATCTTGAGGTGCGGGACATCGTTGTAGACGACCAACTCGACCATCTTGGGATCGATGAGAACAAGGCGGAGTTCGTCGGGAGTGTGCCGGTAGAGGAGGCTGACGAGGATGGAGTTGAGGAAGACGGATTTGCCGGCGCCGGTAGCGCCGGCGATGAGAAGGTGGGGCATGGCGGAGAGGGACTGGACGCGGGCTTCGTCGGCGACATCTTTGCCGAGGGCGATGGCGAGGGGGTCGGCGGAGTCGGCGAACTCCGGAGAGTCGAGCATCTCTCGCATGGAAACGGTGGCGGGGTTTCGGTTGGGAAACTCGAGGCCGACGTAGGGTCGGCCGGGGATGGGGGCTTCGATGCGGACGCTGCGGGCGGAGAGGGCGAGGGCGAGGTCGTTGCTGAGGGAGTTGATGCGGGCGACTTTGACGCCGGCGGAGGGGCTGAGGCAGTACTGGGTGACGACGGGACCGGGGACGGCCTCGACGACACGGGCCTCAACGCCAAAGCTGGCGAGGGTGGACTCGATGATGGCGGCGTTTTCTTCGATTTCGTCGGGTGAGACGCGCTCGCGGTCGGCGACCGGGCCGAAGAGCTCCAGGCCGGGTAATTGCCAGGGGCCGGAAACGGTGGGGGCGTCACGGCCGCTGGAGGCGCCGTTGGCGATGGGGGCGGTGTTTTTGATCTTGAGGAGAGGCTGCTGTTCCCAGCCGTTGGAATTTTGTTCGGACGATACGTGGGCCGGTTTGGAGGGTGGGGAGGACGTTTCGCCGGTGGGAGTCTCGCCGACGCCGCGGGCTTCGAGTCGATCTATGAACCGGAAAGTGCGCCGGCCAACCCAGAGGGCGGCGGCGATGGCCCAACGCCCGAGCAGTCGAACGTTGCGGACGGAAACGAGCGGCAGCCGCAGGGAGAAGGTGAGTCCGGCTATGACGGTGAGAAGGAGGAGGATGAAAGCTCCGAAGCCGCCGACGGCGCGTTGGAGATTCCAGCCGACGTGATAGCCGATGATGCCGCCGCCGGCGGGACCGGAGGGCTGGCCCTGGAGACCGCTGGATAGGTGAATCAGGGCGGCGATGGCGATGATAAAAAGAAGGCCGGCGACGGAGTTGGCGCCGGAGATGAAGTCGCGGCCGAAGATGCTGCCGAGGAGGGCGCCGGCGCCGAGGCCGAAGAGAACGAGCATGGCGAGCCAAGCGGAGCGGCCGAAGAGATCGATGAAGGCGATGCCGACGGCGCCGGAGACGAGGCCGTCGAGGCTGATGAGGCCGAGAAAGCCGATAAGGCTGAGGAGGGCGAGGGCGCCGGCGAGGCCACGACTAACCCAGATGAAGGTGTCGGGGGAGCTGGAACGGCGGAGTGATTTACGCCCGGGGCTGGATTTCTGGGAGGGCAAGGAGGCTCCTATTTGGCGGCCGCACAATGCGGCGCCCGCCGCCCTTAATCAGACTTCCGTGACCACCGGCAAGATCATTGGCCGGCGCCTAGTCTGGGCGAACAGGTACCTCCCCAAGGTAGTTCTAACCTTGTTGTGCAAATATGTCCAGTCCGGCTCCTCCACAATATGGGATCGAATCTCGGCGGCGAGGACGCCGGCGGCCTTAGTAAGCATCTTCTCGGAGCCGTCGCCATCGACGAAACCGCGGGAGATAAGGTCAGGCTCGGAGAGGAGCTCGCCGGTGTGGCGATCAACGGTGATGGCGACGATGAGAACGCCGTCGTCGGCCAGACGGCGACGGTCTCGGAGAATTTCGTCGCCGATGTCGCCGACGCCGAGGCCGTCGACGTAAACATAGCCGGCGGAGATGTGGTCGACTTTTTCGAGGGAGTCGGCGGTGAGCTCAATGACGTCCCCGGACTCGGCGATGATGGTGTGATCGCGGGGGATGCCCACGGAGGCGCCAAGGCGGGACTGCTGGACGAGATGGCGGTATTCACCGTGGACGGGGATGAGAAATTTGGGCTTGATCATGCCGAAGAGGAGCTTGATCTCCTCCTGGCTGGCGTGGCCGCTGACGTGGATGGGCATCAGTTTTTCGTAGATCACATTGGCGCCGCGCCGAAAGAGGCGATTGATGGTGCGATTGACGTGCTCCTCATTGCCCGGGACCGGGGTGGAGGAGAGAACGACAGTGTCGTCGGGGACGAGCTTGATCTGGCGATGGTCGTCGTTGGCGATGCGGGTGAGGGCCGCGGTGGGCTCGCCCTGGCTGCCGGTGCAGACGATGACCATCTGGTCGTGGGGGTAGCGGTCGATATCGTTCTTGTCGACGAGGATGCCTTCGGGAACATGGAGATAACCGAGCTCAATGGCCATGGGGACGTTGCGTTCCATGCTGCGCCCGACGACGGCGACTTTGCGGCCGTAGTCGTGGGCCACGTCGATGATCTGCTGAATGCGGGAGATGAGGGAGGCGAATGTCGACATGATGATGCGGCCGCTGGCTTCGGCGAAGAGGTTGTCGAAGCTGGCGTAGATGCCGTGCTCAGAGGGGGTGTAGCCCGGGCGGTCGGCGTAAGTGCTGTCGCAGAGGAGAGCGAGCACGCCGTCGCGGCCCAACTTGCCGAGGGTCTGGAAATCGGGCGGGAGATCGTTGACGGGGGTGTGGTCGAATTTGAAGTCTCCGGTGTGGACGATGACGCCGGCGGGAGTCTTGAGGGCGACGCCCATGCCGTCGGGGATGGAGTGGCAGACGTGGAAGGTCTCGACTTCGATCTCGCCGAACTGGATTGGCTCGCCGTGGGTGACTTCGTGGAGAGCGGTCTTGTCCAGGAGACCGTGCTCCTTGAGCCGCGAACTGATGAGGCCCAAGGTGAGCTTGGTGCCGTAGATGGGCAGGTTGACGTCGCGGAGGAGATAGGGAAGACCGCCGATGTGGTCTTCGTGGCCGTGGGTGATGACGATGCCGCGAAAACGGTCGGCGTTTTCACGGATGTAGGTGAAATCGGGGATGACGAGGTCAACGCCGAGCATCTCGGCGTCGGGGAACATGACGCCGCAATCGACGATCATGGCGTCGTTGGCGGTTTCGAAGACGGTGCAATTGCGGCCAATGTCGCCGAGTCCGCCGAGAGGGATTATGCGGATGGTGTCCGCGCTGGGATTAGTCATTGGGTTTCTGAAATCTTTCTGCTGTGAAGCGCAAGGTAAATGGTTGTTAGAAAAGGGTTAGCTGGCGCAGGTTGTCGGGATCTGGTTCGGGTTCGGTATCCAGCGAAGTGGCGGGATCCGGGGGCGGGGTGGATTCGGGGGACGATGCGGGATCGGGGGTCGGATTGGAGGCGGCCTGCTCGCGGGCGGCGGCCACCACGACCGGAATCTGGCGGAAGTCGTCGGTGAGAGTCTGGGCCAGACCGGGCTGGTGCAGGGATGCGGCGGGATGGTACATGGGGACGATAATGCGGTCGTCGATGACGTGGGAGCGGCCGTGGACGCGGGAGATGCGCTCGCCGGGGAGGAAATGGTTCATGGAGAAACGGCCCAGGGTGACGATGGCGTCGGGGTCCATGACCTCGATCTGGCGGCGCAGGTAATCGGAGCAGGCGTCGATTTCGGCAGGCTCGGGGTCGCGATTGTCGGGAGGGCGGCACTTGACGATGTTGGTGACGAAGACTTCTTCGCGTTGTAGGCCGATTCCTTCGATGAGGCGGTTGAGGACTCCGCCGGCGTTGCCGACGAAGGGCAGGCCCTGGGCGTCTTCGTGGAAGCCGGGGGCTTCGCCGATGAAGAGGTAGGAGGAGGAGGGGTCGCCGTTGCCGGGGACGGCGTTGGTGCGGGTGGCGGCGAGGGGGCAGCGCTGGCAGGCGGTGACTTCGGCGGCGACGTCGGCGAGGGTTTCAGGCAAGGGGTCTCCGAAGGTTGGGTGTCGCCGGATCGGTGGAGCGAATTCGCCGCGCGGGCATTGAACGGATCAGTTGATCACCGCCGGGGCGCGGACGAAGGCGTCGAGTTGGTAACCCTCCAGGACGGAGGCGAGGTCGCGAGTCATGTCGGCGGGGAATTCGACGAGGGGGAGGCGGGGGGCGCCGATGGGGAAGCCGCCGATGTTGAGGGCGGCTTTGACGGCGATGGGATTGCTCCAGCCGGCGGGGAAGAGGGCCCTGAAGAGCGGAAGGGACTGGAGATGCAGGCGACGGGCGGTTTCGAGATCGCCGTCGAAAAAGGCGTCGATCATGCGGCGGATGTCGCCGCTGATGACGTGGCTGGCGACGCTGATTACGCCGACGCCGCCGAGGGCCATCATCGGGAGGGTGTCGGCGTCGTTGCCGCTGTAGACGATGAAATCGTGGTGGGCGGTGCGGATGATCTCGGCGATCTGGTCGAGATCGGCGCTGGCTTCTTTGATGCCGATGATGTTGTCGATCTGGCTGAGGTCGGCGACGGTGGAGGCGTCGATGTTGGTGACGGTGCGACTGGGGACGTTGTAGAGGATGTTGGGTAGGGGAGTGGCTTCGGCAATTTCGCGGAAATGCTCGTAGAGGCCGGCCTGGGGGGGCTTGTTGTAGTAAGGCGCGACTTGGAGAAGGCAATCAACGCCGCAGGCGGCGGCGAGCCGGGCCAGGTGCTTGCTTTCGTCGGTGCTGTAGCCGCCGGTGCCGGCGATGATGCGGGCGCGGCCGGCGGCGGCGCGGACGGCCTCGCGGTAGAGCTCGGCGCGTTCGGACTCGGTGAGGACCGGGGACTCACCGGTAGTGCCGGTGGCGAGAAGGGAGTCGTTACCAGCGTCGATGAGGCCTTCGACAAGATGTCCGTAGGTTTCAAGATCCAGGCTGCCGTCTTCCTTGAAGGGCGTGACCATGGCGGTGATGAGTCTGCCAAATTCGAGCATCTTCAGGCCTCCCACTGCCTAATCGTGCCAATCTGCGATTGAACGGTCTCTAGTTCGTCGGGGGATGGGCCGTGCCTGGTGACTCCAACCCGGGACATTTTGACCGGAGTGCGTACTGAGCAGTTCGATCCGTGGTCGCCAGCTTATCGCGGCGGCCGCGCTTTGGGAGCATTTTAACGGCAGTCGGAGGACCGATCCATAGTCCGGCGGAGTCAGAACGAGAGTAGCTCGGCAATCTGGACGGAGTTGGTGGCGGCGCCTTTGCGGAGGTTGTCGGAGACTATCCACATGACGATGCCGTTGTCGGCGGAGGTGTCGCGGCGGATGCGGCCGACCCAGACTTCGTCGTTGCCGCCGGCGTCGAGGGCGGTGGGATAGGAGCTTGCGGCGATGTCATCGACGACGGTGACTCCGGGAAACTCGGAAAGTACTTTGCGGACGCCGTCAGGATCGACGGGGCGGGTACATTCGATGGTGACGGCCTCGGAGTGGGCACGGTAGACGGGCACGCGCACGCAGGTGGCGGAAATTCGAAGATCGGGCAGGCGCATGATCTTGCGGGTCTCGGCGGCCATTTTCCATTCTTCAGAGGTGTAGCCGTCCTCGGGGCGGAAGGATTCGACTTCGGGAACGACGTTGTGGGCGATCTGGCGGGGCAGGACTTCGACGGCGGGAGCCTCACCGGCGGCGACGGCGGCGGTCTGGCGGGTGAGTTCCCGCATGGCGGCGGCGCCGGCGCCGGAGACGGACTGGTAGGTGGAGGCGATAACGCGCTGGATGCCGTAGGCGCGCTCAATGGGGGCAAGGGCCATGACCATCTGGATGGTGGAGCAATTGGGGCAGGAGATGATGCCGTGGTGCCAGTCGATGTCGCCGGGGTTGACCTCGGGGATGACGAGGGGCACGTCGTCGTCATAGCGCCAGGCGGAGGTCTTGTCGATGACGACGGCGCCGGCTTTGACGGCGTGGGGGGCCAGCTCGCGGCTGGCGGTGGCGCCGACGGCGGACAGGACGAGGTCGATGCCCTCGAAGGCGTCCAGAGTGGCCTCGCGCACGGTTAGTTCGTCACCGCGAAAGGTGATGGTCTTGCCGGCGCTGCGGCTGCTAGCCAGAGGAATCAGTTCGCGGAGGGGAAAGTCGCGCTCGGCGAGCACGTCGAGCACGACGCCGCCGACGGCGCCGGTGGCCCCGAGGACGGCAACGACTGGATCAGCCACTGGGGTTTGCTCCGATGTTCATAAGGGTCGACACATCCAGCTAATTGAATAGCAGGCTGTCAAGTCCGACGACGAGGCCGTCAAGCGAGCGCACTTTGCGGATGGCCAGGAGAACGCCGGGCATGAAGGATTCGCGGCTGGTGGAGTCGTGGCGGATGGTGAGGGCCTGGCCGAGGCCGCCGAAGATGACTTCCTGGTGGGCGACGAGCCCGGGGAGGCGGATGGAGTGGATCTTGACGCCATGGTAGTCGCCGCCACGGACTCCGTTGAGGGTGAATTTCTCGGTGGGAACGTCGATGGCAGGCTTGCCGCGCGCGTCGACGATCGTGCGGGCGGTCTGGAAGGCGGTGCCGGACGGGGCGTCAATTTTTTTGTCGTGGTGCAGCTCGATGATTTCGATGTGGTCGAAGAAGGGGGCTGCGGTTTCGCACATTCGCATGAGCATGACCGCGCCGAGAGCGAAATTTGGGGCGATGAAGGCGCCGATGCCGGCGGCGCGGCTGTGGGTGGCGATCTGCTCGAGGGCGTCGGGGGAGAAACCGGTGGTGCCGACAACCGGGGAAACCCCGGCGTCGATGGCGGCGAGGATGTTGGCGGGACCGGCGGCGGCGTCGGTGAAGTCGACCATGACTTCGGGGGAGGATTCGCCGATGACGGCGGCCAGGTCGGAGCCGAAGGCAATGTCGGGAGCTTCCTGGCGGACCTCAGCCGGGATGTCGCGCACGTCGCAGAGCCCAACCAGGTCGAGATCGGACTCGGCGAGGACGGCCTGCGTGACCTGCCGGCCCATCCGGCCGGCAGCTCCGCAGACAAGCACGCGCACGATGGTCTCGCTAGCGGCGGTCGCGACCGCCGCGGGGGCGCGGCCGCCGGCCACCACGATCGCCTCCGCGGCCTTCGTCACGACGTCCACCGTCGCCACCACCCGGGGGTGGGCGGCGATCTCCGGCGGGCGGGCGGCGATCGCCGGAACCATCGGACCCGCCGCCACCACCATCTCCGCCAACACCACGCTCTTCGAGCACGGCGCGACGGGAGAGGTTGATGCGGCCCCGGTCGTCCACTTCCATGATCTTGACCATGATCTCGTCGCCTTCGGAGACGATGTCCTCGACGCGATTGACGTGGTGTTCGGCGAGCTGGGAGATGTGCACAAGGCCGTCGCGGCCGGGGGCGATCTCGACGAAGGCGCCGAAGTCCATGATGCGGACGACGTGGCCCATGACGGTGCGGCCGATCTCAACGTCGCCGGTGATGTCCTTGATCATCTGGACAGCACGCTGGGCGCCTTCGAGCGAGGGTCCCATGACGGTGATGAAGCCCTCTTCGGAGACGTCGATCTCGGTTTCGGTCTCGGTCTGCATGCGGCGGATGATCTTGCCGCCGGGGCCGATGATCTCGCCGATCTTGCCGGGATCGATGTTGTGGGTGAAGACCTTGGGAGCGAATTCGCCGACGTTCTCGCGGGGCGAGCTGATGGCGGCGTTGGTGACTTCCAGGATCTTCAGCCGGGTCTCGCGAGCGCGGACGATGGTGTCGCGGACGAGCTTCATGCTGATGTGGGAGATCTTGATATCGAGCTGGATGGCGGTGACGCCCTTAGCGGTGCCGGCGACTTTGAAGTCCATGTCGCCGAAGTGATCTTCGGCGCCCTGGATGTCGGTGAGGATGACGTACTTGTCGTCGCTTTCGATGATGGCGCCGATGGAGATGCCGGTGACGGCGCCGGCCAGGGGGACGCCGGCGTCCATGAGGGCCAGGCTGCTGGCGGTGGTGGCGGCCATGGAAGTGGAGCCGTTGGAGGAAAGGATCTCGGAGACGACTCGGAGAGCGTAGGGGAAGTCTTCCTGGGAGGGAAGGACGGCCCGAAGGGCGCGCTCGGCGAGATGGCCATGGCCGATTTCTCGGCGGCGCGGTCCGCGCATGGGATAGGCCTCACCGGAGGCGAATGGCGGCATGTTGTAGTGATGGATGAAGCGCTTGGGCTCCTGAATGCCGAAGTTGTCGAGCCCGATGCGCTGTTCCTGCCGGCCGGAGCCGAGGGTGACGACGGAGAGGCACTGGGTCTGGCCGCGCTGGAACAGGCCGGTGCCGTGGACGCGGGGGAGGACGCCGACTTCGGCGGAGAGCTCGCGGAGCTCGTCGGCGGCGCGGCCGTCGGGGCGGTGGCCATCCTCGAGGATGGCGCGCCGGGTTTCGGCTTTGAATACGTCGGAGAGGGCGGATTTGACGTCCTTCTCGGAGTACTCGTCGCCGGCGACGGCTTCAACGACGGATGCCTGGATGGAGTCACGTTTGGCGGAATGCTCGTCGGAGTCGGTGAGGATGACGGCGGCGCGGACATCGTCGCGGGCGCGGTCGGTGACCACACCAAGGAGCTCGTCCGGGTACTCGCGAATTATGGGCTTGATTTTGTCCTGGCCGACCTGCTTTTGCAGATCGAGCTGAAGTTGGATGGTGATCTGGGCCTCGCGGAAGCCGTACTCGATGGCGTCGCCGATGCGGTCGTCGGCGACTTCGATGGCGCCGGCTTCGAGCATGACGATGCCGTCGGAGTTGGCGACGACGATGAGATCGAGGGATGGATTTTCCTCAAGGAAGGTTCGGTCAGGATTGGTGACGAAGTTGTCGCCCTCAATGCCGACGCGGACGGCGCCGATGGGGCCGCCGAAGGGAATGGGGGAGATGGTGAGGGCGGCGGAGGCGCCAACGATGCCAAGGACGTCGGTGTGGGTGTCCATGATCTGGACGTCGTTCGCCATCCCCTTGGGGAACAGGGGCCGCAGGGGTCGGTCGGTGAGACGGGCGGCCAGGATGGCGCTGTCGGGGGGACGGGCCTCGCGGCGCAGGACGGATCCGGGGATGCGTCCGGCGGCGTAGGACTTTTCCTCGATGTCGACGGAGAGGGGGAAGAAATCGATTCCTTCCCGAGCCCGGCTGGCCATGCAGGCGGTGCAGAGGATGACGTTGTCGCCGTTGTGAACGGTCACGGCGCCGCCGGCCTGCCCGGCCCAACGGCCGTGCTCCAGGCGGAGAGTGCGACCACCCAGGGTCGCTTCAACTGCAGAAAGCATATATATCTCTTCCTCGGCCGCGGCGGGAAGAGCGAAGAAGTACGGGGTCGAACCGGGTGGGGTTCGCTTCCGGGCTTCTTCTCTCCTCCATCGTCAACTGACCGAATGGTGGTGGCCGCACGAAAAAATGTGTAATTGGTTAATCAGTGGGGCGGCCACGAACGGGATTGGAACGGACTCCGGGTTACCCGCGGAGTTTGAGAACTTTAATTACCTCCTTGTATTTGTCGGCATTCTGCTTGCGCAGGTAGCGCAGGAGGCCGCCGCGTCGCCCAACAAGTTGGAGCAGGCCGCGACGGGTGTGGTGGTCATGTTTGTGAATTTTGAGGTGCTCGGTGAGGTGCTTGATACGCGCGGTGAGCAGGCCGATCTGGACGCCAGCCGAGCCGGTGTCGTCGTCGTGATCGCGGATTTTCTTCATTACTTTCGGATCGGCGATAGAGGGCAAGTACTATTTCCAAACGATAAAAGGCGCGCAAGGGCGGGCCTGCGGGGATCGCCAGCGGCCGCGATTGAACGTGCCGCCCGACGGATTTCTGCCGGTGAGTATACCATTCCCGAGCTGCGGTACGGCGACTCCATTTCTGTGAACGGACGGTAGGAATGCCGAGACGAAGGCGACGGCGGGCGAAAGGCCCGGCGAAGGTGACGGTGGAGAGCCTGCCGCCACCGCCGAAGGGTCGCAAGCAGGGATTGAAGATCGGGCGGGGGAGATTGATTCTGTTTGCGATCGTGGCGGTGGGGCTGCTGCCGGTTGAGTGGATCATATTCAATCGGATTCAAACGGCGCCGCCGGGGGACGATACGGCGATCAGGGAAGAGCTGGTGCTGGATGAGGCGTGGGATATGCACGATCCGTATGTGACGATCCCGCCGACATCGGGAGCGCGCACGCGGGAGGGAGCGACCTGGGGTGTGCATACGGAGCCGATCGCCAATGAGGTGCAGGTGGCAAATCTGGCGGAGGGCGGGCTGGTGATTCAATATGGCTGTGATCGGCGGTCGGAGGGGTGTGGGGAGATCGTGGAACAGCTTGAGGCGATCGTGGGGCGCTATGCGGGTCGAAATGTGGTGCTGGCGCCGGGACCGGCGGTGGCGAACGCCCGGATCGCGGTGACGGCGTGGGGGAAAATACTGAAGATGAACTCGGTCGATGCGGAGGATTTAGTGGCGTTTGTGGAGGCTTACCTGGACAATCGCGAGGAGTGAGGGGAGGCGGTTCGGGCGGTGAGAGGGGTGGGATCAGTCCTGGTCGGAGAGGTTTTTGAGGCGGCGGGAGACTTCGGAGAGGTCGGCGGCAGTTTCGATGTTCTCCTGACGGACCTGTTCCTGTAGCTCCTGGCGGAGGATGACGACGTCGCGGGGGGCGTCGATGCCGATTTTGACGCGCTCGCCGCTGATCTCAAGGACGGTGACGGTGATGTCGTCGGCGATGACGATGGATTCGTCGATCTTGCGGATGAGGATCAGCATCGCGCCTCCGTGCGACGGGCCGTTGGCTAATGGCCAGCCCCGGCCGGCGCGTCTGAAGCGCTCGTCCCTGCCCGGCTGCCGCCCTACTCCGCAGTCTCGGAACATACGAGCTGTCGGACTAAATACTCGGGGTTGTCGAGGACGAGCTGACACACCTTATTCGTGCGTCAGTTTATCACAATGGGACCGACCAAATTGGCGGTTACGCGGGTGGGTTAGTGCTTGATGACGGGTATGGCGAGCACGGCGGCGGCGGCGGCATCTTCGAGTTCGACAAGGAGGCGGTCGGCCTCGGACATGTAGATGGCGTAGTCGGATTTGATGAGGAAAAGATCGATAACGGAGAGGGAGATGGCGGGATCGTCGAGGTTCTCAAGTACGGCGATGGGAATCTGATCGGGATCGACACGATAGAGGAAGCGTTTCCAATCGGGACAGCCGCCGAGGCCATTGATGAAGGTGGTTTCGGCGCCGGTGCAGGAGGTCTGGAATATGGGAAGCATGGGCTGTTTACCGTACTCGTCCGGCTTCGTGGACGGCCTGGGAAATGGATTCATCGGTCATGCTGAGGGTGGCCTGGGCAGCTTTATAAATGTGGAGAACCGACATCATCTCGACAACTTGGCTGTCGGGGTCGACGTTGGATTGTTCTAGGAAGCCCCGTAGCAGGCCGGGGCTGGCGAGCTGCTCGGGCTCCGCTTCGGGGTTGTGGGGCATGAAGTGTAGGAGGCCAACTTTGCGCCAGGCTTCTCCGTCGGAGAGGTCCATGATGGCGATGCTGGAGACGAGCTGATCGTTGAGATAGATACTGCCATCGGCGCGGGTGACGACGGCACCAGGACCCAGGGTGATGGGGTCGCCGTCGATGTCAGTGAGGATTTCGCCCTGGGGGGTTACGAGGGTGCCGTTGCTGTCGCGGAGAAAGGTGCCGGCCCGGGTGTAGATGGGCGGGCCGGTGGAGTCGAGCACCCGGAAGAATCCGCTGTTGGGAAGAGCAAGGTCGAGAGGGCGGTGGGTGGGGACGAGGGGGCCGGTGGTGAGATCGAGGTCGGTGGGAAGCAGTTCGACGCCGGTGCCGATGCGGCCGACGGGGCCGGTGGCCTCGGACATCTTGCCGAGGGCGGAGCGGGGCACGAGGGCGTTGAAGAGGATGCGCTCGAATTCGTTTTCCTGGGGGATATCTTGCTTGTAGCCAATAGTGTTGAGATTGGCGAGGTTGTTGGCGATGATCTGCTGCTCGGCCATCATGGCGGCCATGGCGGAGACGGCGGTGTAGTACCCCCCGATCATGTGAGGTAAACCAGCGGGCGGGAACTGCGCCTAGCGGGGCCTCCGGAAGGAAACGATGAGCTCGACTTCGGCGCGAGAGGTGTTGAGCTGCCGGGCAATTTCGGCGAGTTCGAGGCCCTGATCGGCGAGCTGAAGAATCTGGGCGCGGCGATCGCCGGCGCCGGGGGCGGGAGATGGCTCGTCGTCGTCAGGTGGGGAGTCGTTGGGAAGGGCGGGAGCGGGTTCGGCGATTTCAAGAGCCAGCGGTACGTCTTCTTGATGGCTGAAATCGGGGTCGCCGGCGGGATCGACGGTTGTGTCCATGGCGGCTGGCCACAGGTCGGCGGGTGCGGTTGGCGGCTCAAGATCGGTGAAGACCGGTGAGGTCTGCGTGGGTTGAGCTGCCGTTTGGTCTGCCCGGGGGCGGGATGACACAGTTGTATTCTCGGCATCTTCGAGCATGTTCTTGAGGGCGCTGGTGCGGTTTTCGAGGTCTTCGCGAATCTGACCGGAGGCGGTTTCGAGCCAGCGGGTGGTTTCGCGAACGCTGCTTTCAAGCTCTTCGAGACGAACATCGAGGCTGCGGCGGTCGATTTTGAGGGAGATGCGGCGAATCCAGAAGTAGAGGTACAGGAGGGAGGCGTTCATGGCCAGTAGCGCAATGAGTGTGAGTACAGGGTCCATCTAACTCCCAGCGATCGCGCGACGGAGGCGCATCGTCCAAATATTAACCCCGCAGATCGATGTTTTCGCCAACGCCGTCGATTGGGGCGGTGGCGGTGGGCGTTGATACCTGGTCGGTAGGGGAGCCGGCATCGCCGTCGTCCTGGCTACGGGAGCCGCCGGGAGTGCAGAATTGGTCTTCGCCGTGGATGATCGGATTCTCGGTTTCGTCGGTTTCTTTGACGGTGGCACGGCGTTGGTCGAGGGCGCGGGTGGCGGGGGTGCGGGGTGGGCGAGGACCAGCGGTTCCTGGCTGCGCACAGAGCAAGAGACGTTTTCATCGGCGGGCAGGAAGCCGATGTCTTCGATGTCCAGCTTGAGAAATCGCCGGGCGACGGAGCGGAGCTGGAGAGGGGCGGAATCGGCGGCGTCGCAGCTGCGGGCCTGGTTGACAACGAGTTTGAAATTGTGGGGTCCGGCCTGCTGCCAGATGACTTTGATGATGGCGGAGGCGTCGGTGATAGAGGTGGGCTCAGGCGTGGCGATGATGAGGACTTCGCGGGCGGCGACGGCGAATTGAACGACCCGGGCGCCGATGCCGGCGGAGGTTTCGATAAGCATGAAATCGGTGGCGGCGGCGGGGATGATCTGGAGCCCGTACGGGCCGGGGACGATGATTTCCTAGAGGCGTTTCTCGCCCTGGACGACGTGGTTTAGGTTGAACTATGGATCGAGGTTGAAGAGCAGATCGATGTTGGCGAGGCCCATGTCGCCGTCGACGACGATGACGTTGAGCCCTGGCGGGCGTAGTGGACACCGCGGTTGGCGACGAGGGTGGATTTGCCGACGCCGCCTTTACCGCTGGTTACGGCGATGACCCGGGCGTCTTTTACCTTGACTTCGTCGCCGACCCCGACGAGGGAGCGAAGGTCAGCGGCCTGATCGGACATGATCAGAGGCCGGATCCCTAGGCGGAGGCTGGGACCTGATCGAGGATAAGATCGACAATCCGGCGGGAATCGGCTGCTTCGATGTCCGCGGGGACATCCTGGCCATTGGTGTAATAGGTGAGGAGCAGGCCGACTTCGGAGGCGAGGTTGAGGATGGGGCCGAAAGTAACGGTCTCGTCAAGCTTGGTGATGATGATGCCGTCGATGGGGACGGTGCCGAAGTGGTTGACTACATCGAGCATGTCGCGGTATTTGCTGGCGGCGCTTACGGCGAGGTACAGGGTGCGCGAGGGAACTTCGCGCATGAAATCGGCCATCTCCTCAAGCATCGGCTGGTTATGCTGGCTGCGACCGGGAGTGTCGATGAGAACGATGTCTTTGTCTTGGTGGCGCAGGACGAGGTCCTGGAGCTCGGATGGGGA
>Ga0310121_10002170_pt1 | contig 19092 bp, 15 predicted proteins | sample CB27_Tmax_986_MG_FD_203504 | JGI IMG/M metagenome (GOLD analysis project Ga0310121, IMG submission 203504) | Marine microbial communities from Western Arctic Ocean, Canada - CB27_Tmax_986 | ecosystem: Environmental > Aquatic > Marine > Oceanic | place: Canada: Western Arctic Ocean | collected...
TCCGATCACCGGGAGAATCCGATGAAAGTAGAAGAGATACAGGTGTCTCAGGAGTGGGTTCGGCGGGATCGTAAACTCCAGGACAACCAGCTTCCCTCCAGGACGTAGAATTCGCAAGAGCTCCCGGAACCCATCGTCCACGTCCGACAGGTTCCGGATGCCAAAAGCCACCATAACCGAGTGAAACACTGCATCGGCAAAGGGTAATTTCAAGCTGTCCCCGCACACCGGACTAACGGCATGAGTTGACAGCTTGGTTCGTCCTTCAGCCAGCATCGGGAGGGCAAAATCCAGGGCCACGACTCTACCCCAGAATCCCGGTCTAGTGACGAGTTCCAGGCTCATATCGAAGGTTCCGGCGCAGGCGTCCAACACCGTATACGAGCTGGATTCCTCAAAAGGGCCGAGGGCATCCACAGCGTATTTCCGCCACCGTCGATCGACGTTCAGACTCAGGAGATGGTTTAGGAGATCGTACCGGGGAGCGATCTCCGAAAAGATGGTACGAACCTGCCGATCCCTACCCTCTGCCTGATTGGGGAAGGCATCAGGTGTACTCGCCATAAGAATTGAGCTCGGGTTACAGTGCTACCACGCAACTGGTGAAACCTCATCCCACCTGGCCTCGTAAGGAAGTGGGAGGCCCCAACCCATTGGGAGGAGTCCACCGTTGGATCTGAGTAAGCTAGCGGACCGCGAACTCGCCACTCAGACATGCGAGGGATGAAAGCGAGCATATTGAGAAGCAAGCTCTAGAGCTAGACAGTGAACCTTTCTAGACTCGTAAACGTAATGGTGCGTGGCAGCCAGAAAACTCGGCAAGACCCCTTGGAACCGGACGCCGGATCCTTCAGATCGGAGGGTAACAGTGTGGGTACACTACTGACACTCTTCCGGGTGGGCCTCATCAGCATCCTAGTGGTGGCCATCGTCCTTTTCGTCATCGGAGTCGTATTCTTGCTGACTTTGGGGCTGACGTCTTTCATTCTGTTCAAGGTCGCGCCCATTGTCTTGGTGGGTTGGATCGTTCTGAAGATTTTCAATCGTCGGAGATCTCGTGACCACCTATCCGAAGCGGACCGAGCTTGGCTGGAGAACCGGAAGTAGCGGACCCCTAGGGTATCCGGATCAGCGGGATCCGGACCCGGGTCCCGACCTCAGCGTTAAGGAGTTCTGCCGCGGAGGTATCTCGGGCAGCGACTTCGACACAACCATCTGAGTTCACTACAGCCGCCAGAGAACCGGTAGGGACATCACTGTACGTACGCACCACCGGAATTGTTCGCCCCTCGATCTCCACTCCCGAATCCTCATCTACGCTCGTCCCTGGAAGGTTCGTTAACAGATTTCCAAACCGGTCAAGCGATACAACTTGACCCACGACCCCCTCTCCCTCCTCCACGACATCTGGCTTCATGAGCCACACAGGATCCCGAACAGGAGGGCCTAGGCGACCGAGGTGGACGCCGCGGGCGAGGAAGGCGGCCACTGGGGCGAAAACATCCCTCCCATGGAAGGTAGAACTCCTATCGGGAAGCATGAAATCGGAGTTCTCGATGCTCACAATCCGGACTTGCCTTGCCGCCTTGAGAACTCCACTCAGCAACCCGTTGTCGGGCGCGACGATGAATCTTCGGTCCGCTTCGACTGCCAGGGCACGGCGCTTCGTTCCGACGCCTGGATCGACGATGACAGCATGGGTCGTTCCCGCTGGGTAGCGGTTCCAATACCGGGATAATGCCCGGCTTGCAGCCTCCACGTCGCCGAAGCCGATCGAATCGGCTAATGTCGTCCATAATCACCCCCGGGAACACGGACGTGATGACTCCCTTCATCGTACCTACGTAGCCATCTCAGGTCCGAAAGTCAGTGAGAAGGGTGATCCGTGCCATCCTCGCTACCCGTTACGCCGACACTGAGCGGGGCCGCCAGGAAGTCGACGCCTCGAGGTCATCCAGTATGGGTGCGGGGTCCTCGAACTCCTTGAGCATGCGATCTCCCAACTCCTCGAGCGATATCCCGTGCGCGCGAAACTCCGCCAACGTCTCCGGAAAATCCCGACCAATCACATGAAGGGGTCTCGTGTAAAGCTCTTCCCGCGAGGGCTTTGGGTGGAATGTAATCTTCATACCGCTTCGCCGGTGTCAGGAATCCGAACGGACTGAAGCAGCTGGCCTGCAAGATCCAGAAGCGCCTTCCCTGCCGGGGACTCGGGAGCCGATGCAACGGTGGGCGTTCCAGCGTCTCCAGAACGCCGGACCGAGGGATCCAAGGGTACGCTCCCTAGGAAGGGAACATCCATCTCATGTGCAAGACGCTCACCCCCGCCATTCCCGAACACTTCGATTAGTTCATCACAATGGGGACAGGCAAACCCCCCCATGTTCTCAATGATTCCAAGAATTCTGGTATTCACTCGCTCGAACATCTTCACTCCCCGCCGGACGTCCCCCACCGCCACCGCCTGTGGCGTAGTGACCATTACCGCTCCGTCAATATCAATGATCTGCACCAGAGAAAGCTGCGCGTCACCCGTTCCGGGTGGCATGTCAACCACCATGAGGTCGAGGGGACCCCAAGCCACCTGCTCGAGAAATTGCTTCAGAATCCCAGCAATCAGTGGCCCTCGCATGATAGCAGGCTGCTCCTCCTCCAACAGAAAACCGAGACTCATCAGTCGAACGCCGTGAGCCTCGAGTGGCTCAATCATCTCGCTTCCCTTTTCCCCGGTTACGCGAGGGCGTCTCGTCACACCAAACATCCTCGGGATGTTGGGTCCGTAGATATCCGCATCAAGAAGCCCTACCCTCAAACCTTTCCTTGCCATGGCAACTGACAAATTAGTGGCCACCATGGACTTACCCACTCCTCCCTTCCCGGAGGAAACGGCGATGACATGATCTACATTTGAGAGTAGCCCCGGCTTTGGAGTCGGCGCCGGCACCGAACCGGGCTGAAGTCTGCTTCCGCCTGATAGGCCCTGGGGATTCTGGTTGGCCGGGCGCATCATCGATTGCGGAAGTTGCAAGTTCACTCTCACCGACATTACACCCTCTAGATTCTCCACTGCCGTACGAGCAGTCTTCACCAAATCTCCAGGATCCTGTGACCCAAGCTGGAACGAAAAGCGAACGTTCCCTTCTCCGTCTACATCTAGATCCTGAACCCGTCCGCTGCTGACCACGTCGTCGCCGGTATCAGGATGTACTACGCCGCTCAATGCTGCCATGACCGAATGCTTTAGTTGATCTGCTGTCATAGTCTAGTTCGCTTACCAAAAAAAGGGGCGCCTCTCCTCTCGAAGAAACGCCACTTCGACGGGCACCCAACCAACTCGTCACCACTCAATCGGCGCCTTTCGTTTCAGATCGCCATGACCCCAGTGACCTCAGGAACCGTGCTCCGAATCCGCCGCTCGATCCCCTCCTTGAGCGTCAGCATCGAGATCGGGCAGGACTCGCAGGCCCCAATGAGCCGCAGGCGTACCACTCCCTCCGCCTCATCGAAGCCGATAAACTCGACGTCCCCACCATCTGCGTGGAGCGCTGGGCGAATCTGGTCTAGGACTTCTATGATCTGGTGCTCCTTGGACATGAGCAGCTCCCTGGCTCTATCCGCGGTCATGGGCGTCATGCGCTCAAACCCCCAGAACGAGGGATCAGTTCCCTGGATGGGCTAGGCCACCTGTCATACCCGCCGCTGAATGAGAGTGCTAAGCGCATGCAGGTCCCCCTGAAGAGGATGTTGAAAGAGTAGATGTCGCTCAATTAGTACTTCCAAATGTTTCTGTGCCCCAGCCTCCTCCAGCAAGCGTCCAACCTCCGACGCCTTGACCCATCCTAACTGCTCGAGTCTCAGCCAAAGCTTTCGTTCGCCGTCCGATCCCGAGCCCATTAACTCGAAATGATCGGAAGCAGTCTCGGCAACCACTGCGAGATCATGCCGCTCGAGCACCGCTTGGATCGGATCTCGATGATGCTCCTGGACACCTCGTAGCACGAAGAATACCCCACCTCCCCACCCGCTGCTACGCAACAGGAGCTTGGCGATGACCTCGTCGGCACATGAATAGTCAAGAATCGCGACAGAGGACAGATCGACGAGAGAGAGCGCGGGAGTTCTGAACTCCTCCAGTTGGCTCTCAATCGCGAGTCGTACAGCACGACCGGTCGGTCGTGTCACCAAGTGCGAGTAGAGGTTTGCGACACTCCGCTCCAAAAGCGACCGAACATCAACCGCACACGCATCCAACTGAGGATCACCCGGACGGCTCATTCCACCTCTTCCTCTAATCTAGCCGGCAGAATGATCGTGATCTGAGCCCCAGGGAAGGGTACAAGGCCATCTTCTAGAGGCGGAAGGTCTTCCCAGTCGGGCACATCCGCAATCTGAGCCGTTCCGCTTCGGATAGAGATCGCACCATCCCAGCGCCTCACCTGTTTGCGGATCTGTTGGATCCCCTGCCCCCTACCCTGGTCGGGAAATCGAGTCAAGCCGTGGATGAACGCTGCTTCCAGCGCGGTTGCGTCACCCCACCGGTCGGCGAACCGACCTGAGTACTCGCCCTCTAAGGACCCCCGGAAGCCCCGTCCCACATCACCCACACCGATGACGAGCACCTCACGACCCAGCCTCTTCTTCCAAAAGTATGTCTGGGCCGCCACCCAGCCCGGTGCCTCGGCATGCTCCAAGATGTTCTGACACACCTCAGAGAGAATTACGGAGAACTGAACCACAGCGGCCGGAGGGTACCGGAGCGTTCGGGAAAGGATTGCACCGGCCCGATCATGGACTCTTTCAACCACCTCATGCACATCTTGGTTCTGCTGGACTGGGGTCAACTCAAGCATCACGTCCGATGATCCTCCTGTACGTCGCAATATGGGAACGCCCCCGTCGAACACTTCTCGAGCAGCCTCCCCAAACCCCATCCGGGCAAGATACGATAGCAACTCCCCTCCCTCGGGAAGCTTGAGCGAGGGCAAAAAGCCACTTCGGTCCGCCAGCACCTTCCCTACCGAGAGTAACCCGATCATTCCAACCGGATCGATCCAACGAAGACGGTGGGCATCGAAGAGAACCTTCGAATCAGCGAGGTCAACTGCAGCCTCGATTAGCCGGTCTATGGTCCGGTAGTCCAGCGAAGTCGGGACCGGGATCACTCTCATGATGATCCCGACCCCGGATGTACACGACTAGTAAGGTGAAGGCCGAGCCCACGCGCCCCGCGGTGCTCGACGTTGCGAGCAGCCATCCGAATGGCGTTGGACATGGCCTGTTCCAGAGACTTGCCCGAGAGCAGGTGCGCGAAACACGAAGCTCCCCAGACATCCCCACATCCAGTTGGATCTCCGTCGGCACTCGTCACCTCCACCGCATCTAGCTTTGCACTCCGTACGGGGCCCGGGGCGGCCAGGCAGCCACGGAGTTGGGCCCACATGAACGGATCCGATCGAAATTCAGCGCCTGCCACGTAGGTAGCTCCCCGTGACCCAAGTGTCACGGCAATCAGTTTCGGGTCGGTGCCAACCATGTCGGCAGCAAGTTTCCAGGGGTCTCCGTGCGCCCGACCAAGAAGTTCGAACTCGTTTTCGTTCATTTGTACGGCATCGAAGCAGGTCATCCACTCTGCCCAATGTGGAAGCGGACATGGAATCCGGTCGCCGTCAGGACCAATCCCCAGGAAAAGCGAATGCAGATCCGCGTAGATCGGCCCCGGGAATCCAATACGCAGGCTTTTCGCGGTCTCAAGCTCCATCTCGAACCCAGAAATGAAGTTTATGTAGAGAGCATCGCACAGCCCCATGAGAGGGCCTAGCTCATTCCATGCCCAAGGGGGAACGCCTCCGGTCAGTCGCTCCGTCTGCCGTTCCTGACCCAAATAATGCATCTCTACGCGGTTGTTGGATGCCGGCACTACCATAACACCGGGTTCGGTAAGCACTCTGGGAAGCCCACGAAGGAAGCCGAAGGCCTCTTTGGAGAGGTCCTTCCCGACCTTCACCAGAGGAAGAATATCCCAGTTCTCGGGCAGCGCCACAGTCAAAGCCTCAAGAGCATACCCGATACCACCCCACTCGGTCACAGGCTCAGCTCGCCCATCCCGGTGCAGGATGGTGTCCCAAACCAGGGTTCCCACCACCCCGAGAGTGCGAGTCTCTCTCCGCCTAGACCGAAGTTCAGTCATCCAAAGACAGAACAGCCAGAAAAGCCTCCTGTGGGATCTCCACCGAGCCCACCTGCTTCATCCGCTTCTTCCCTTCCTTTTGTTTCTCCAGAAGCTTCCGCTTACGGGTGATGTCCCCCCCGTAACACTTGGCGGTAACGTTCTTTCGAACCGGCCGGATGTTTTGGCGCGCAATGACCTTACCTCCAATCGCCGCTTGGAGCGCAACCTCATACTGCTGACGGGGAATTAGCTCTTTTAGTTTGGTGACTAGGTCCCTTCCATAGGCCTCAGCCTTCGCACGATGGATGATCACGGAGAACGCGTCGACAGGATCACCATTTATGAGAATGTCGAGGCGAACCAACTCTCCTTCACGATACTCTAGGAACTTGTAATCGAAAGCCGCATATCCGCGGGTTCCTCCCTTGAGCCGGTCGTAGAAGTCGAGCACGATTTCGGCCAGGGGCAACTCGTATTCGATCTCGACGCGCTCCCCGTCCAAGTATTGCATCCCCTTGAAAACCCCTCGACGATCGTGAGCCAACTTCTGTACGTTCCCGATGTACTCTGCCGGGCAGACGATCCGGGCCTCTACAACCGGCTCATCTATCCGTCCCACCACACCGCGGTCCGGGAGTTTGGTCGGGGTCTCTACCTGGAGGATGCTTCCATCGGTAAGCTGCACATGGTACTCCACATTTGGTACAGTGGTGATCAGCTCCACCCCGAACTCACGGTCTAATCGCTCCTGAATGATCTCCATATGCAAAAGTCCGAGAAATCCACAGCGAAAGCCAAACCCAAGTGCTGCAGAAGTCTCGGGATCGAACTGAAGCGAGGCATCATTGAGTTTGAGGCGACCCAGAGAATCTCGTAGCTCTTCATAGTCGTCCGGGTTAGTCGGATAGAGGCCGGCAAACACCATCGGCCGGACCGTTTGGTACCCGGGAAGGCACTTATCTGCCGGGCTCCGGGCATCCAGGATCGTGTCTCCAACAAGGGTATGGGAGACCTCTTTGATCGCGGCCACCAAATATCCCACTTCGCCAGGCCCTAGTCTTGTCGTCGCGACACGTTTCAACTGCTGTATACCTACTTCAGTCACCTCATAAGTCTCTTGGTGCGAACCGAAGGCCACTACCATCCCCGGTTCGAGTACACCATCCACGACCCTGACGGAAGGGACGGCACCGAGATATTGGTCATAGTAGGAGTCGAAAATGAGCGCCCTGAGGGGAGCGTTGGGGTCACCCTGTGGTGTCGGGATGCGTTGGACCACGGCCTCTAGGATCGGCTCGATTCCAACCCCTTTCTTAGCCGAAGCTGCGAGAATAGTGTTCGGATCGACCCCCAGAAGATCCGCGAGTTCAGCCCGCCGGAGTTCAGGATCCGCCCCCGGAAGGTCGATCTTGTTCAACACCGGAACGACCTCCAGGCCGGCATCCAGCGCCAAGAAGAGGTTCGACAAAGTCTGCGCCTCGATCCCCTGGCTAGCGTCCACTACAAGGATCGCTCCTTCACACGCCGCAAGCGATCTCGACACCTCGTACGTGAAATCTACATGACCCGGTGTGTCGATCAGATTCAGGACGTACAAAAGACCGTTCGACGCCCGATAGTCCATGCGGACCGCGTGGAGCTTGATCGTGATGCCACGTTCCCGCTCAAGTTCATTTGAATCAAGAACCTGTGCGCGCATGGCCCTTGGGTCCAGCATTCCGGTCAGCTCTAGAAAACGGTCGGCAAGGGTGGACTTGCCGTGGTCGATGTGCGCCACGATACAGAAGTTTCGGATGTTCGAGATAAGCACGCAGGGGTCCTAGGGATTAAGTTAGAGCAGGAAAGAAGTTAACGCCTCTCGCACGGTCCTCTCCAGAGGTCTGGACCTGTCCGACCAGGGGACGCTGGCGCATCTTGTCCAGCCCGAGCACCCTTCCCCTTCTTCACTCCCGCAGATCAAACTTAGAACCAGTTACTTTGCACGGATTGTACTGGACACCTGCGGCTCTAGAGCAACTCTTTCCCAGGTGAGGCGTGTGTGATCCCCTACGAGAACGTCGATTCTCATTCTCTGGGGTACAATGGTAGCCCCTAGAGAAGGCTCCGGCATGCGCTGACGCCTACCTGTCTCTAACTCGTGCAGGTAATTGCCACGAAAACATTCCCCGGATAGGTTCGGCCCGCCAAATGAACCAATCAGCGACCATTCCGAGTCGGCCATCTAGGCCAGAACTTCTCAACCCGCAGGAGCTTGCGGCTCTGGGAGACCTAGAGATCCGTGCCCGCGCCGTAGTTGAGGGATTCTTTATGGGACTTCATCGGTCCCCGCATCGGGGTTTCTCTGCGGAGTTTGCTGAACTCCGCGGTTACCGTCCCGGTGATGATCTGCGGCATATCGATTGGCGAATGTACGCTCGCTCAGACCGCTTCTACGTAAAGCAATTCGAAGAGGAGACGAACCTCCGCGCGCATCTGCTTCTCGATGTCAGTGCTTCGATGGGATGGAGTTCCAAGCCAACCACACTCCCGACCAAGCTTTGGTACGGACGTACAGTTACGGCTGCCCTCGCTCTGATCCTCCTGCGGCAGGGAGATCGAGCAGGACTCGCGGTGTTCGACGATCAGATTCGTGCCTGGCTTTCAGCCCGGGGGGGACGTCGGGAATGGGTGGAATTCGTCCGCAGCCTTAGTGGTCTTGAAGCCTCCGGATCAACGGACGCCTCGACCGCGATCCGCGAGGTTGCCCTTCGTTTCCACAGGCGAGGCCTGGTGGTGCTCATCTCAGATCTCCTCATCGACCCCAAGGAAACCATCCGGGCCCTCCATTACCTCATTCACCGTAATCATCAGGTGATAGTGTTCCACCTTCTTGATCCGGGAGAGAGAGATCTGTCGGGTACTGGTGATGCACGGTTTCGTGATCCCGAGACTGGAGAGGAGATGCTCGTAGACGTTTCGGAGGTTAGACAGGACTACCATGACGCGGTTGAGAGAGCGCTAGAGGAATGGCGCAGAGCGCTCCGCCCCGTGGGAATCGAATACATGCTCGTCGACACCTCGGCTCCGCTGGCTACAGTTCTTCGGGCATTCCTGAGAAAAAGGGAGAGGCTCGGGTAGGTAGATGACTGTTCTCACTCCCCTATTCCTCCTGGGCCTCGCAGCCCTGGCCATCCCGATCCTCCTTCACCTGCTCCGGCGGCCGGAACGGCGGACGCGTGTTTTTCCAGCCCTCCGCTACCTTAAACGAACGACGCGAAAGCACGCACGAATCATCCGCCTCCGACAATTTTTTCTTCTAGCCCTGCGTCTCTGCTCGGTTCTCCTCATCGCGCTAGCTGGCGCCCGCCTCGTGCTACCGCTTGGCGGAAGCGACGACCCTCCGGCTGGCCTTGCGATCGTCGTCGACAACGGGCTGACCTCCGGGGGCGTGGTGGAAGGAGATCGAGTGCTAGACTCCATCATAGTCCGCGCGTTGCAGGCTCTCGATCGTACCGGTCCTAGGGACCAGGTCTGGATCGTGCCGGCAGGAGACCCCTCTCAAGTATCGGTGCCGCTCTCCCCCGATCGTGCCCGCAGCGTGATCGAAGCTCTGAGGCCCACTCATGTCACCCCTAGCCTGCCCGCAGCGCTCGACCGAGCTGGAAGCCTGCTAGAGGTCGCAGCCCCGGAACTACGCGAACTCGTCGTGGTGTCCGACCTCCGATCCGACGTGATTGGGCCGATTGAGGTAGGATCTGGGCCGCGCTCGACCCGAGTGGTGATCGCACCGCCTCCCCGTCCACTCCTAACCAACCGGGGAGTAGGAGAACTTCTGATCTCCGGAGGCCTCGTTCCACGGGCGGGCGAGCTAGGGGAGATCGGGATAAGAGTCGTGGGCGCCGATGTCGCTGGAGCAAATGTCCGCGGATACGTGGGGGGACGCCTGGTGGGAACAACTAGTGTCGGCGCAGACGGGACCGTAGTTCTTCCCCTCCCCAGACTGTCCGCCGGCTGGGCCGAGGGCAGGGTGGAGATAGAACCGGACGGTCTCCGTGGCGATGACGTAGCATACTTTGCGGTCCGTGCCATTCTACCGCCATCCGTCCAAATACTCGGTCCGATCTCTCCCTTCTTGGAGGAGGCCCTCTTCGTGCTGGAGGAAGCCGGTCGCATCCGGCTCATCCAGGATGGGGAGGCAATGGTACAGGTGATGAGCGCCGCTTCGGTCAACGGACCGTCGGCCGACGCTACAGTCATCGTTGTTCCCCCGGATGAGGCAGCGCTACTTCCCTCTCTCAACCAAGAATTGAACGAACTTCTGCCCGGCTGGAGTCTTGAGGCAGGGCCTCCAGACACTGGAACCGAGTTGCGGGTAGATGAAGGGATCCTGATCGAGTTTCTTCCCTCTCAACCAAGCGTACGTCAGGCGTATACAATCCGAGCAGAGGGACTTGAAACCGGGTGGTCGGAGCTTCTGACACTCTCCGACGGACGACCCTGGATCACTGAATCTGAGACCTCCGGAAGGTCGATCATCGTACTGGCTTCACCGATGACGGTCGAGGCATCCAACCTTCCGTCGTCGGCTTCGATGCTCCCCCTAGTCGAACTCCTGACCAGTCGCTCGTCTGGCTCCATTACAGAGACGAACCTGCGTGCGGGACAGCCCTTCATACTTCTCGAGGGCGCAGCAAGTGTAAGGCTACCCGACGGAACCGTGCGTCCCGTGGTAGATATGGGGGTTTTTCGGGAAACCCAACTCTCAGGGGTGTACCACGTCCTCGATACGAATCAGCAGGTCCTGGCCCTGGTCGCGGTGAACCCCGTCTCTCCTACTTCGGCCGGAGCCCTCACCGCGAGTGATGCCGCCTCGCGCCTGAGCGAGGCATGGGGCAACGTGGACGTCGGGGAGCCGTGGCCACAGGCGGTCCTCCGAGACCGCCACGGTCGGGAGGTCGCGGGTCCGTTTCTTATCGCCCTCTTCCTCCTGCTCATAGCAGAAAGCTGGCTGGCTTCCGTAGACCCCCGAAGTTCGCGAGAGACCGAGGAGTGAGGGCCAGAGCAGACTCGTGAGTAGAACCCACCCCATCATCGAAGCGATAAATCACACACCGCTGGCGAACAAGCTTCGGAAAAGGCTTCCCCGAACTGGGGAGCACCTCATGATCGGAGGAATCGTTGGCGCAGCGGGATCAGCCCTGGTGGCAGCGTTGCATGAGACGCACCTGAGGAGGATTCTGGTCGTTGTGTGCCCGGGGCCGGAAGGGGCCAACCGAGTCGAAGCGGATCTAAAATCCCTACTGGACCCTGGCACGCCCCACCTCTACCCCCAATACGAAACCCGCCTTGACTCGAGGGAAAACACGGATCCCGGGATTGATGCGCTTCGGGTCGAGGCTGTTGAGGCCCTCCTCGGAGGACACGGCCGGATTTTCGTGACGACACCTCGGGCCCTCCAGGAACGGATGGCGATGCCCGACAAGCTCACTCAACTGCACCTGGAGTTGGAGACAGGAGATGAGATCGGCCTATCCCTGCTCATTGAAGAGCTTGAAGCCATGGGATACAAACGAGTTCCGCTCGTGGAAGAGGTCGGCCAATTCGCCGTGCGGGGAGGGCTCGTGGACATTTTCTCCCTTGGGCTCTCCGATCCCATTCGGGTTGAGTTCTGGGGTGACGAGATATCCTCCATCCGATCGTTCGAGGTTACGGATCAGCGATCAACCGGGGAGCTAGCCACCGTCCGATTCCTCCCTGCCGCATTTCAATCTGGCGTTCGGATGACCAGGACCGACAGCTCCTCGCTCCGTAGCTTTCTTGAGGTGTTGCCTACCGAAACTGTGATCGTGGAGATCGGGGAGATTCACTGGGAAGAGGAGTTTCAAAAGAACTGGTCCCATATCAGGAGACCTCTCTCGGACAATGTGCTTGAAGGGGAGACCCTTCCGAACCCGGAATATGTTCTGGTCCCGCCCAGTGAGGCGTCGACAATGCTAAGGGAACTCCCCGTTATTCGCCTCACAGCTGAGGAGGGACACGCATTGTCACTCGAAGCGACTCATCCGCCGATCATTGAGCGGAAGATGACACGCCTCACGGCATTCCTGAGAGAAGAAGCAGCAGGTGGTGCAAGCACCCTCATCCTTTGTGACAACGAGGGGCAGGTCGAGCGACTCGAAGAGATTCTGCTCGAGTCGGGCAGTCCGGTCCCCGGTGTGCAAGTGGGACTGGGAACGATTGAGGGTGGATTCCGAATCCCCTCATCACCACCTCTCAACGTCCTTACTGACCACGAGATATTCCGGCGCCGAAGACGGGTTCGCTCAGGCCGGCAATTCAGCGGTGCTATGGCTTTGGAGAGCATTGCTCAGCTATCCGCGGGTGACTATATGGTCCACATGGATCATGGGATCGGGCAGTTTAAGGGACTGGAGAAAATCGATATCGGTGGGGAGAGTCTTGAGGTTCTCACGATCCACTATGCCGAGGGGGAAATGCTCCGGGTACCCGTCTATCGGCTGGACCTAATCGAGCGCTGGGTCGGAGCAACCGATGAGTCCGAGCCACCGGTTGTGCACCGGATAGGGGGGAAGCAGTGGAAGACCCTGAGACAAAAAACCAAGGCAGCAATCGAGAAGATGACTCAGGAGCTTCTCGACTTGTACGCGGAACGGCAGATCAATAAAGGATTTGCATTTTCACCGGACTCGAAGTGGCAGACTGAGATGGAAGCCGGGTTTCTGTACGAGGACACACCAGATCAACGAAGGGTCACCGGGGAAGTCAAGAAGGACATGCAGTCGCCCCGACCCATGGACCGACTCATCTGTGGAGACGTGGGGTTTGGGAAAACAGAGGTGGCTATTCGGGCAGCCTTCAAATCCGTTCAGGACGGGAAACAGGTAGCGGTCCTAGTGCCCACGACCATCCTCGTCGAGCAGCACCAACGGACCTTCGAAGAGCGACTGGCTAATTTCCCCGTGCGCATCGCCTCGCTCTCCCGGTTCCGGACGCCGCGGGAACAGAGGGAGACGCTCCTCGCTCTCGCGAGCGGGAGAGTTGACGTGATCGTTGGCACTCACCGTCTTCTTTCCGGTGATGTTCGGTTTCGCGATCTAGGACTCCTGATCATAGACGAAGAGCAGCGTTTCGGAGTGAAGCACAAGGAAGCGCTGAAACGGCTTCGCGCCAACGTAGATGTGCTCACGCTTACCGCGACCCCGATCCCACGCACCTTGCAGCTATCTCTCGCAGGTGTACGCAGCTTGTCCCTCATCCGTAGTCCCCCAAGGGATCGGCTCGCGGTAAGCACTCAAGCGATCCCCTGGAGCAAGGCGCTCATTTCGGAGATACTCGTGCAGGAACTCGACCGAGGGGGGCAGACATTCTTTCTACATAACCGAGTGGATACGATCCAGGCGGTCGCAGAGAGCCTTCGGCCACTCGTCCCCGATGCTCGAGTCGAGGTGGCCCACGGCCAAATGAGCCCCGGGGCATTAGATAGTGTGATGAGGGCATTTATCGACAGCGCGGTCGATGTCTTGGTCTGCTCGTCAATCATTGAAAATGGGCTTGACGTGCCGAACGCGAACACTTTGATCGTCGATCGAGCAGACCAATTCGGACTCTCGCAACTGTACCAAATCCGCGGGAGGGTAGGCCGATCAAACCGACGCGCGTACTGCTACCTGATCGCTCCTGAGAAACTTACCGAGGACGCCAGGAAGCGGATTCAGCTGCTGGAACGGTACAGCGAGCTCGGGAGCGGCTATCAGATCGCGCTTCGGGACCTGGAAACCCGTGGAGCGGGAAACCTTCTCGGAGCGGACCAGTCCGGCTTCGCCCACGCTGTTGGGATGGACACCTATCTCCGCCTTCTGGAGGACGCAGTGCGAAGGATCCGAAGTGGCTCCGGGGGCCAGCGTGAATTCTCTGAGCCCGACGTATCACTGCCGGGTGCAGCATACATTCCGGATGGCTACGTTTCGGATTCAGGGCAAAAATTGCATCTTTATCGACGACTTTCGAAGCTGGAGGACCGGCTGGAGGTAGTCCGATTTCGCGAGGAGATGAGGGATCGATTCGGCCCGGTGCCTGAAGAGGTTGAGCGACTTCTCGATGCCCGCCTCCTTCGTCTTCTGGGCAAACGACTCGGAATTGAGAGAATCTTCGTAAAGGGAGGCGGGGCAAGGGTGACCTTTCGGGCAACTGCGAACCCAAGGCTGACCACACTGGAGACCCCATTCAAGGACCGGCAGGTAGAAGTGAAAGTCCAGCGTATGGCCCCGCTCTCTCTTTCCCTGACGCAGGCTGGACCAGAGCCCTTGACGGGCACCCTGATCCTTGCACTCGACGCAGTGGTGCTCGAGAGAGTTCGTGCGGCATGAAGGGTGAACCACTTAGCCGATGTTCCATGGATCTGCAAATATTTGGATAAGGAAGCCATATGCGTGGTGTGAGAAGTGTCTTCGTCCTTTTCACGTTTCTGGCGACCGTTTTCACAGGCTGTGATCGCGGCGTTGGACCGGACACAGCGGCGATTGCAGCCGATTTTCATCTCCTGGTCGAGGATGCCGCACAGATCCTAGCGCCGATCTACGTCCTCCCGAACGACGGGGAAGTGGTAGAGACCACCCTGAACTTATGGATCGACTATACGCTCTTGGCATGGGCTGTGAACCAGGACGGTGCGCTGGAAGAGTTGGACATATCGTTGATTGTGGATCAGGAGGTGGACCGACTGGTCATCGTCCGGCTGCGTGATCAGGTGATCCAGTTGGACACAGCGATAACGGACGCGGAACTGCAGGCAACATTCGAAGAGCAGCGCCCGGGCGAAGAGGTGCGAGCGCGTCACGTCCTTCTTTCGATTCCTCCCGGCGTAGCACAGGCACAGCAGGACTCCGTACGGGCACTCGCGGAGGATATCCGGGATCGTGCTCGCGCTGGTGAGGATTTTGCGACCCTAGCCGAAGAGTACTCACAGGATCCTGGTTCGGCGATTCAGGGGGGTGATCTGGGCTTCTTCGGTCGAGGTATGATGGTGCCGCCGTTCGAGGAGGCTGCATTCGCGCTACCGCCCGGCGAGATCAGCAACGTGGTGCAAAGTACCTTCGGTTTCCATGTGATATTGCTGGAGGAGCGTCGGGCTCCATCTTTTGAGAACATCGCGGACGAGTACAGGATGCAGCTACAAACTGAGCGAATAATGGTGGCCGAATCGACGTATTTGGCCGAACTTGAAGATTCCGCCAACGTGCGACTTGGCGAGGATGCGATCGAACTCGTCCGACGGATCACGGCCGCGCCTGAGGATCGCCTATCTCGAAGTGAGGCATCCAGCCCACTCACGATCTGGGAAGGAGGGGAGCTTCCAGCGGAAGAGTACCGGGAGTTCGTGTCCGACCAGCCCCGGGAAATCCGCCAGCAGATCACAGTAACGGGGGACCAGCAGCTGGAATCCATGCTGTACGATCTGACGAGAAACAGACTCCTCCTAGCCGAAGCTCTGCTAGTGGGGATCGAATCGACAGAGGAGGACGAGGAAACGATCATCTCGGATGTCGTCAATCAATATTTGCTAATCGCCGATTTTCTCGGGCTGGATTCACTACAGGTCGAGGAGGGTAAAACACTTACCGATAACGTGGACCGTGTGGTCCGGGACCTCATGAGCCGTCTCGTCGCTAATGAGCAGGATATAGTCCCACTGGGGCCACTAGCCCTTCCCCTTCGCGCCCAATATGAGCAGCGTGTCGGAGAGGAGGCGGTCGAACGGATCGTAGCACGTGTGGACGAAATCCGGGCCGAGGGAGATGCGCAGACCATCCTCGGCGAGCCACCAGCCATGGCACCTGCACCCCCAAGCGCCGAACCTCCTGGGAATGGAGAGCCGGAACCAGAGCTGTAACGACTCCTCAAGCCGGGAACCCACCTTCGGATTCTTGGTTAGGAGTCTTGTACACCGTCTCGGAGAATAGAATGCGGCTACACCTCCCGATTCTCGCAGCGCGGGTCTGTCTCTCGCTGCTACTGATAGTCCTGCTTCACCTACCCCCACAGTTGGCCTTTGGCCAGGTCCTAGAGCCCCCCGGGTTGGGTGCACTCGAAGGTGATCTGGTAGACCGGGTCGTCGCCGTCGTCGGCGACTCGGCGATCTTTTATTCGCAAGTTCAGGAGCAGGTGCTTCGACTGCAGGCCTCGGGGATGCCCATCCCGGATAATCCGTCGGAGGTGAGCGCCCTCGAGAGGAACCTTCTCGACGAGCTGGTCAACCAGATGTTGGTGCTGACCGCCGCGGTACAGGACACCCTGCTCACGGTCTCGGATGCCCGGGTGGATCAGGAAGCTGAGCAAGCCTGGGAAGACGCGGTCAGTCGTTTCGGGTCGGAGGCTACAGTGGCCCAGGGTTTGGAAAGTGAGGGCCTTACGATCGCTCAATATCGGGCGAGCCAACGTGAGGAAATCCGAAAGGGCCTTCTGATGGAAAGCTACATACTATCCCAGCGGGAGGAGAGCCGACTCATCCCGGTCGAAGAGAGGGAGATCCGAGAATTCTTTGGCCGTGAGCAAGGAAACCTTGAAGATAGACCGGAAACACTGACCTTCGACCAGGTCGTCTTAGCCCCCCAGCCCTCAGATTCCGTGCGGGCGGTAGCGAGGGAGGAAGCGTCGAACATTCTTTCGCTTCTTGACGATGGAGGAGACTTCGAGGACTTGGCGCGCAGATTTTCCCACGATCCCGGTTCAGCGCCGCTCGGGGGCGAATTGGGATGGGTGCGGCTGGGAACAATGGTTGAGGAATTCGAGGCCGCCACATTCCTCCTCGGAAGAGGAGAGGTGAGTGACTTAGTGGATACCCAGTTCGGTACACACATCATCCTGGTCGAACGGATCAGGGGAGCCGAGCGGATGGTCCGTCACATTCTGATTACCGCGGACCCCACCGAAGCCGACATCGAAGTGACCAGGGAGCGCGCTGCCCAGATTCGGGACGAGATCGCTAGCGGTGTCAGGATATCCGATTTCTATGATGAGGGTGAAGAGACAGGTATTCCCAACCCAATGATAATGCCGCGCGACCAGCTCGGACAGCTGCCGTCGGGACTTGCCCAAGCAATCGGAACGGCAGAAGAAGGGGCTGTGCTTGGTCCGATCGAGATCCAGGCCCAGCCAGGGGAGCCCCAGTTCGCCGTCGTTCATGTTCAGGAGATCCGGGAGGCGGGGCAGCTTACCTATGAGGATGTCCGCGGCCAGATCAGAGAACTCCTCCAAGATGAGAAGTTCCAGGAGCAGCTAACGGAGCGCCTGCGCTCTCAATCGTACGTAGAAGTTCGTTGGTGAGACAGCCGCTGGTCTAATATTGTCCCTTGGCTCCCTCTGCTCAGATCAAACCGATTCGGCTTGCCGTCACCCTAGGAGACCCGAGGGGGATCGGGCCGGAGGTGCTGCCGGCAGCGGCCCGGCACTTTCTCGAGGATGAACCCCTGGTGGAAATTGTGGTCCTCGGGGATGAGGAGAATGTCTCACGAGCCCCTAGCGACCTCTTCAAGCATGCGGTAGGGATCTTTACCGGGTCTCTCAAGAGCGCGGGTCTCATTTCTCTTCACGCCATCACCGAGGGAGTCCGGATGGCGGTCGAGGGAGAGGTGGACGCATTGGTGACAGGCCCGATTCACAAGCCAGCCCTTCACGCTGTTGGAGTGAGGCATCCCGGTCAAACCGAGCTGCTCAAGGAACTCACCGAGGCCCCAAGCGTCGGGATGCTGATGCACGCTGAATCAACCAGGCTAGGAGGGCCTTTCCGTGTCCTGTTGGCTACTACTCACCTCCCGCTCCGGGAGGTGCCCTCGCGTCTGACCAGGGCCAGGGTCGAGGAGCAGATTTCCCTCCTCTGGCACAGTCTGCGTGAGCACTGGGAAATCGCAAACCCCAGAATTGCGGTTTGCGCGCTGAATCCGCACGCTTCGGACGGAGGTCTTTTCGGAGACGAGGAATACACTATCCTCGTCCCAGCGATCCGGACACTGAGGGAAGCCGGCATAGACCTTTCCGACCCATTCCCGGCTGACACCGTCTTTCTGAGGATGATAGAGGGACTCGCCGATGCCGTGGTAGTTCCCTACCACGATGTCGGGATGGCGGTATTCAAAACTCTGGCTTTCAGACGCGGGGTGAACGTGACGCTTGGCCTGCCGTTTCCCCGGACCTCCCCAGATCACGGCACGGCCTTCGACCGAGTCGGAACGGGGACCGCAGACCACTCATCTTTCCTAGAGGCTCTTCGGCTTGCCTCAAGACTCTCTTCTCCCCTCCATAGGGTCTCGCTTTGACACGTCGCTCCCGCGTAAAATATCTTTGCCGGCCTTTCACTCCCGGCAGGTGCCGACCTCCCCATGGGTGCCAATTCCAGTCGTGATCAAGCTCGCGAAGGTCTCGAGGGATTACCCTCCGAGAGGACTTGCCCTTGACCGGGTCTCTTTTCACATCGGGAAAGGAAATTTCACCTTTCTGACGGGTCACTCTGGCTCCGTCAAATCCACCGCTTTACGGGCTGATCCACATGTCCAAGAGTCCGTCGGCGGGTAGGTTCAGGGTGAGCGGATTTGCATCCCAACTCGTCTCCCAACGTGAGATCTGGAAGCTCCGGCGACGGGTCAGGTTCGGCTGCCAGGACTTTCGGCTGCCACTAGGAAGGACAGCAGTAGCAAATGTTGCTTTCGCCCTCGAGGTGACCGGACACTTGGATGAACGTGCCTTCAGAGGGGTCATGACCACTCAAGGCTCTCGACAATCCCAAAACCGCAGTAGTAGGGTCGCCCTCTTAACGATCTTTGCGGGGCTTGTCATCGGCTCGTTCGGATGCACCCGAGTTACCCTACCACACACCTCACCTGCGCCCGTGCCCGAGGTAGAATTTCTAGAGGAGGAAAGCCAGCGCACCA
>Ga0310121_10002171_pt1 | contig 19079 bp, 14 predicted proteins | sample CB27_Tmax_986_MG_FD_203504 | JGI IMG/M metagenome (GOLD analysis project Ga0310121, IMG submission 203504) | Marine microbial communities from Western Arctic Ocean, Canada - CB27_Tmax_986 | ecosystem: Environmental > Aquatic > Marine > Oceanic | place: Canada: Western Arctic Ocean | collected...
GAGGCTGTCATTGTCGCCGGGTACAAAGCCCAGGGTCTCAAGAATGTCCCCCAGCTCGGTTTCGGTGATGAAGACATCTGTATCTGTGACGGTGACATAGCTCTCGGCACTCTGTCCCCCCAGACTGACGGCGTTCTCCGACTCGATGGCGTGTTCCGCTACATTCGCCCGCATGGCATAGGGAACGGATACGATTCGCTGTCGAGGTACCAGCGGATCCTGTGCGTTGATGGTTATCTCCAACCAACTGTTGCCCTCAAGGACTTCAGGATCGATGGTTTCCTGTACGCCCAACTCTACATGGAATACGCCCTGCATAATATGGGTGCCAGCGTGGACTTCGGACCAGAGTAGATTGCCCTCTACCTGTTGGTCATAAATGGAAAACTGAAAGGTGTACGGAGTTGCGCAACCCTGGCAGTCAATCGGCGTGCCGACTGCATCGGTCAGATAGCCCTGGTAATCCAGCCGTGATGGAACCGCCGCGTAGACTATCGAGGACAAAAGAAGAAAGAAAGATGCCACCAAAGCCGTTGTCGTTCGCATGCGAACCTCCGTCTGGTTTGTGTCGCGGTTATTCTACGGTTTTGGGCGCGATCTGGCGAGAACGACATTCTCCCAGAGGTTGGCGACCCAGGTTGGGACAAAGAAATGCTCAGGAGTCGCCTTTCTTAAGGTCGTCGAGTTTCGCGCTCAGCAGCTGCCCGAGAATACCCATCGGTTTATCGGTCTCTTCGGCCGTCGAGGATTGCTGTTGGTATTCTTTGAGGTTCTCCCGTTCGTCGAACTCCGCTACGGCGGTCATGCTCAAGCTGATTCGGCGTTGGGCGGTGTCGATCGATTGGACCACCACCCGGACCTCCTGCCCGATGTCGTAGAATTTATTGAAATCCGCGCCTCGTTCTTTGCCGGTGCCATGGCCCGGTACGAGCCCCGTGACACCTTCGGAGAGCTTTACAAATACACCGTATCGCTCGATCCGCTCAACGGTCCCCTCCAGCAGAGCACCCTCTCTGATATTGCTGTCCACTGCAGCCCATGAGGTATCGCCCGTTTCGGTCATACCCAGGCGGATTCGTTCGGTTTTGGGATCGATCTCGAGGACATTGACGCTGATCTGTTCGCCGATGGAGAGGACCTCGCGCGCATGTTTGATGCGGCGGCTTGTCATTTCCGAGACATGCAATAGTCCCTCAATGCCGGGCTCGATCTCTACGAAGGCACCATAGGACTCGAGACGACGGACGGTGCCCTTGCGGACGGTACCTTCCATCGATCCGGCACTCATGGATGCCCAGGGATCTTTTTGTGCCCGTTTCATACTGAGAGAGATCCGGTTCGCCGCTTCGTCGACGCGAACGACCTGGACCTTGACCGTTTCACCGACCTGTACGAGTGAGGAGGGATCGGCCACAGCCTCCCAACTGATCTCGGAGCTGTGGACCAGCCCTTCAATGCCACCCAGATCGACGAAGACCCCAAATTCCTGGATATTACGAACGCGGCCCTCGAGGACGGCACCTTCTACCAACTTTTCGCGCGTCTCATCGGCCAGCTCCGCCGAGGCTTCCTCTAGCAGTACGCGCCGAGAGACGACCAGATTTCGCGTTCCTTCCATCTGGGTGATCCGAAAACGAAGGACCTGACCGACATAACCCTCCAGCTCGGCCACGAAGCCGATGTCGACCTGGGAGCGAGGGCAGAATGCCTTCTGATTGCCGATCTTGATCTCCAGGCCACCTTTGTTCACGGCAACCACTTTTCCTTCTACGGGGATCTTCGAAGCAAAGGCGTCGCGTAGCTGTTCGCCGCCGTGAGTCCCACTTCCCAGCACTGTCGAAAGCTCAATACCGTTTCGAAGGCTCATGACGAAGGCTTTAATTTCTGAGCCTGGTGAGATGGTGAGAGCGCCGTCCGCATCTTCGAATTCACGGCGACTGATCACCCCTTCGGATTTACCACCGAGGTCGATAAATACCGAGTCCTCGGTCATGGCGACAACCCTTCCAACCACAGGATCACCGGGTTCCAGATCGCCCCGGGGCTGATCCTGGTTCTGTTCGCTCTCTTCGAAGAGGGCACCGAAATCTTCGTCCGGTGCATCGGCCTGTATATCAACCGGCTCGGGCTCGGGCTCGGGCTCGGGCGCAACCACGGGTGGCGCCACAATCGGCGCTTCGACAACCGGCTCGCGCACCTGGGCGCTGACCTCGGGTTGGGGCAGAGGTTGCGCTTCCGTCACCGTGTCGGCGGATTTCGGTGGCGTGGTGTCGTCGGACTTCTTTTCGTCCGGTCTTCGTCTTCGAACAGTCATGACGGCAGACCTTATCTATGAACGCCCCCCATCGCAATACTGTTCTGTTCCGAACGCATCCGGCGACGCCGTAAAGTCGCGTGTTTGAAGGGTTCCGGACACGTATGCCATACTCGGTGGAATGTTGTCTTTTCTGGAGTCCTGTAGCCAATGATCGTCTGGTATTGTCCGGCGTGCGATCGCAATTATGAGAACGAGGCGGAGGTTTGTCCGGTTCATGGCGTAGCTCTCCATCGAATACAGGAAGTCTCCGATACAGAGCTGTCTGCTAACCCAGACCAGTTGCTGGGGAAGATCCTGAACGAGCGATTTGAGATCCGCCGTCTTCTTGGAGAGGGGGGAATGGGATCGGTCTATGTGGCTTTCCAGCGGAGCACTTCACGTGAGGTAGCTGTAAAGGTGGTCTCCAATCGCCATCTGGAAAACCCCATCTTCAAGAAACGCTTTCTTCGTGAAGCCTATATGTCGAGCCAGCTCAAGAGCCCGCATACGATTACAGTTATCGATTTTGGGGAAACGGATGACGGCTTGATCTATCTCGCCATGGAATTGCTCGAAGGCAAGCCTTTGTCGGGCCTTTTACACAGTGGTGGGCGACTTCCTCTGGAACGGGCCAGCCATATTCTGATGCAGGTTTGTCGGTCCTTGATGGAAGCCCATGATAAGGGCATCGTGCACCGCGATCTCAAGCCCGACAATATCTTCGTTCTACAGACGGAGGGCACCTCGGACTTTGTGAAGGTCCTCGACTTTGGAATCGCACGGCATGTGGATAGTTCCGATGTCACACGCCTTACGGATACGGGTATGTTGGCGGGTACTCCGTACTATGTGGCGCCCGAGCTGATCGTGGGTAAGGAGCCATCACCGGTCTCTGATGTCTATGCGCTCGGGGTTATCTTCTACGAGCTGCTTACGGGCGATGTACCCTACGACGGGGCAACCCCGGGGCAGGTGCTTCTGGCCCATTGCAACCAGCCCGTTCCAGAGATTAATGAGGAGATAGCAGGGGCAAAACACGAAGGAGTGCAGGTCTTGCTGGGCCGACTTCTCCATAAGGATCCCAAACTGAGGGTTTCTTCCATGGAGGAGGCGTTGGCTCTCTTTTCCCAGTTGAGAGAGACCGGAACCGTTCCCCGGATCCCTATTCAGGAGCAGTCGACCAATCCGAAGGCGAATGTCATTCCTGCGGTACCGAGGGGACCTCAGAAAGGTTGGTTTGGGCGCTGGTTTCCCCGTGACCGTCGATTGCAGGTACTCGCGATCGCGATCATTGTTGGATTGTTTTTTGTATTCCAGCGTGATCCGGCACCCGAAAAGAAGCCGATACCGGATCCTCTGGAGGCGACGAAAGCTCTTGTGAAGGAGGGGAACTACCGTTCCGCTCTAGAAGCGGTGCGCCAGCATCTGATCAAAGATCCGGGCAATAAGGGCTTTACGGCGCTGGGAGTGGAAGCTGGAAATAAGGAGCTGGACCGCCTGATCGCAACCGGGGAGAAGGCCGACGCCTTGAAGTGGCTTAAGGAGATCCTCGCCAAAGAGCCGAATATTCAGGGCCTGGATGCTCGCCTACCTGCGCTGGACGCGGAAGTGACCGTGAACGCGATCTATCGCAATACCAGCGCCAGCCGCACATTCTGGTCAAAGCTGCGCAAGGAACTTCTTGCCCGATATCCGAAGAACGCCGAGGTTCATTATATTGCCGGGCGTGAGACCCGAAAGTGGATGATTCCGTCCAGCGTATTATGGCTCTACAAGAAAACGTTGGAGCTTGGCTGGCGCCGAGGCGATCCCGAAATATTCGCCACGATTGTTGCCGTGTGGACGGAGGATCTTCCGGGAGACAGTGATACACGCCAGGCCCACACGATGGCGGAGAGATACTTCGACAAGGAGCGTATCCAATGGGCCGAGACAAATCTGGCCGGCACCGTGGCGCTACCATTTCTTCATAGCCGCAAGATTCTACCGGAACGATACGACTCGGAGCTGGATGACAGCTTTCTTACGGCTATGGACAAGATGGCCACCCGCCACCAGACAGAAGACGACTTGAAACGACTGATTACCCCGCGAAATGCGCGTGAAAAAGCGCTGGGTCTGTCCTTGATCGCGCATCTGCCGGAGAGCCGGATCTGGAACCGATTGGAGAGCGCGCAGAAGGATGCGATTCGGGCGGTGGTAAAAACGATCCAGCGCGAAGAGCCTACGGACAAATAAGATCGAGGGCGTCGGAGCTGGACCTTATGGGGCTGAATAAACGGTGTTTTGCTACGTCGGTAGTAAGGAATTGCCACCCGGCGATACCGACGGTACCCTCCCATTCTTTCAATCATGGAGTTTTTGTATGCGTAAGAGTCTGGCTGCACTTTGTTTTCTGATTATTGTTGGACTACCCGGAACATCCTTTGGGCTTGGTGTGGAACTTGGCGCCGAGGCCATTGTGCTACAGCCAGGAGAGGGCCTTGGTACCGGTCTTGGGGTTGGTCTGCGGGCCAAGATGGATCTTGGATTTGTCGTTCTGACCGGACGGGCGGGCTATATCCGCCATCTCGAAGAGGCCGGCAGCAGTCCCGATGAAATACCGGTTATGATCGGCCTGCGCTATCAGCTGCCCCTTCCGTTATTGGATCTATACGCGGGTGTAGAGGGTGGCCCCATCACCATCAAGAATGGAAGTACGGATACCAATATTGGCATCTATCCCCATATCGGGGCCGGCATCGGTAAGCTGGACGCCACCCTGGGTTATTATGTACCCGACGCGTCGGAGTTCGCCGATGGCAACGCCAACGCCGTGATGCTCACGGTGGGGTATAGCTTTATCTCTCTGCCCTGAGTGCTACAGACTGTTGATGTAGTTCACTCGGCTGGGATCTAGAACGGCCGTTCGGACCAGTGCCATGATGTGATAGTAGGTCAGATCGACGGTTGTGGAGGCGTTCCCCTCGATGGTTCCTGTCGGGTCGTCTTCGGAGAATCGCACCCGGAACCCCATCCCCGAGTAGGTGACCTGTCCGTCGTTGACTTCAACCGTATATTGGTGCTCCTCAAAGCGGCCGTAGATGCGTTGTTTTTGTGGGGTCGGGTCAACGAAGAAGCCGTCGAGCTTTCGATGGTGCTTGAACTCCTTCAGGCTGCCAAAGAAACGGGGTTTGAGAATATAGGGTCCCCCATGCTCCGGACAGAACACATCGCAGTTTCCGCAGTCGTTGCAGAAGTCCGCAAAGTTGGCGATCTGATGCTTCTCCTCGATACGAAGCGTGCCGTTTTCTTCCGCCTTCCAGGCCTTTCCTACGCGTCGTAATCGAAGAATAGGGATCTCGGTGGGCGGGATCACAAAGGTGAAGTTGGCGTCGTTGGGGCAGACCGGAATACATTTATCGCAGGTGATGCAGTCGAAGAGCTCCAGCTCACTGTCGATCTTACGTGGCAGTTTACTGTTCTTACGTTTGCTGTAGCGCGGGTTGTCTACGAGAGTAGAGACATAACTCTCGGTATTGCGTACCCGACAGGCTCCGACCCAGGCTTCCAATTGCTCGGCTCCGACATCCCCTGGAAGATCGGTGCTGCTGGAGAGGAGCCCCACCAGCCGCTCTTGTTCGTCGGCCTCGAGTTCGAGATCTTCCAATGCGGCCTCGGCGTTGCCGTAGGCCTTGAGCACAAATTCATCGATGGTGCGCGCTCCGACCGCGTCCATTCGGCGCATCAGATCTTTGAAATAGCCATGGGTGCGGGCGTATCCGCCGGGTTTTAGAAGATCGCTGCAGACCGTCACGGGAACGAGTCCAATGGCTACCGAGTCTGGGAAGTTGTTTCGATCGATGCCAGCCGAAAAAGAGATCGGGTAGCGGTCTCCGAAATGAGCCCGGAATCGACGTACAAGCTCCATCGCCAGGACATGGAGGGGCGGCCCCGACAGATACATCTCCTTCTCGGAATCAGGGAAGAAGTGCCGTTTGTTTTCGACGATCAAGGTGTTGGTGAATTTCACCCCGAAACCCAGCCCCAATTCATCGGCTGTATTCCCGAGGCGTTCCACAAACCCACAGGCCTGATCCCAGGTGGTGTCCCGTTCGAAGGCCGACTCTGGTACGCGAATGTCGCGGTAGCCGAGCGCCCGGTTCAATATGGCGCGGGTGTCGGCGCTACCCAGGAGCATGGGGTTGAGCTTTACGATGCAATGAAGCCCGTTCTCCCGCAGTAGAAAGTCGATGATGCTCTCGATCTCATCGGGCGGACAGCCATGGAATGTACTCAGAGTCAGGGTGTCCGATAGGCGCGTGTTGAAGTCGAGGTCGCGGTATTCCTTGAACTCGTCGGGGATCTGGGCCCGTAGCTGCTCTACAACATGGCTGGCGTCGAGCATACCCTTGATGAAGGCCTGGACCTCATCGGTCTCGATCCCCTGCAGATCATAGCCGACGCTCATATCGTAGATGACATCGCCATAGCCGGGTCGCAGGGGAAGTTTACCGCTGGCCTGGAGGATCTCGACGAGCATGGAGCCCTTCACATATTCGTCCAGGGACTGGGGCAGCTTCAGCTCCTGGGACCATTCAATATTATAGCCCACCGTCTGCATATCGATGCACGGCCGGGGGATGATGAGCTCGTCCATGACCTGCACGGTCTTGAGCTCCATGATCCGGCAGCCGGATAGCCAGGACAGAACGATATTCTGGGCCATCTGGGATTGGGGGCCTGCGGCCGGCCCAAGAGGCGTCGAAGCCCGGGCTCCATGAAAGCCGACGGAAAGATCCTTCGTCTCGTCTCCAAAAAAGCACTTTCGGATCGGCAGATCGAAGATGGAATCCGAGCGGTCCAGCTCCCGAAACATTCGGCGGATCAACGCGGCAAAGGGGTATGGAGATAATTCAGCCATGGTGTACGTAGGCCCAAGTTTGACGCAGGTTGGGCCATACGCCAAGTTCCGGTCGAGTTTTACGATAGAGTGTAGTCTCGATCAGGGGGCGGAATCCTCGGTAGATTCCGGGGTGATGTCAATGACGTTGCCGTCGTCGTAGGGACTCTGCGGCTGGCCCCAGTTGGGATCGTCGAAGGGAGGCCGCGGATCGAAGTCCGGGCCAACATGAATATTCGACATCTGCACCTGCTGGCGTTCAATCCATGCCCTGCACCGGCGGACAAAAAAGACCTTTAGAATCGCCCGTGTCACGGGGAATAGCATGATGAGGGCGATGGCATCGGTGATGAAACCAGGGGTGATCAAGAATGCACCACCCAACATGATGGCGATGCCGTCCAGCATGGCGCTGGCAGGAATCCGCCCCATGGAAAGTTCTTGTTGGATCTTCAGTAGGGCACGGGTGCCCTCGTTGCGGACAAGGGAGGCCCCTACGAAAGCCGTTAGAATCACCAGGCCGAGGGTGGACCAGAACCCGATCAATCCCCCAACGTAGATAAGCAAGGCCAACTCCCCGATGGTAAACAGGGTGATTGTCATGAACATATAGCCCAGCATGGTGGCTCCAGAGGCAGGAATGGCGGGAATTGGGTTTCTGACGTTGCCAAGATAAGCACCCTTTTGAAATTGGAAAGAAAAAAACAATGTAGCCTTGTGAATACAGGGGCTGATGCTGCTGGGTCCTTCGTTGACGTTTGACCGGAGAGGGCCTATGACCACAGGACGATGATGGCTCTCCTTATGTCGCTTCTATTTCTTGGATCGCCGATGGCCTGGTCCGACGGGGATCTGGTTGGGGCTCTGGATCGGGCTACTGCCGGGGATCAGACTGTATTGATGGTGGTCCATGCCCATTGGTGTGGTCCATGCCATCAATTGGCCAAGGACGTATTGGATGCAGAGGCCGGGGCCGGTCTTTTGAAGGATCACGTGGGGCTGCGCATCGATTTCGATTCCACCGAGGGCCAACGTATTACCGCCCAGTACGCTGTTTTGAATCTACCGAGTGTCCTGGTCTTATCCGCCAAAGGGATGGAGATCGGACGGGTAGAAGGCTATATGCCCGGCGGAGAATTTTCGAAAGCCATTGCGAAGGTCACGGCCGGCGGACACGATTTGAAGGTATTGGCTGCACAGGCGGCCAAGGCGCCGGATGATGCAAAGATCAATCTGGAATATGCCCAGGCTCTTCTGGTGAAAAAGCGTGATGGACAAGCCTATCCACTTCTGAAGCGCTTCATGGACAACGGGGGCTCCGATGGGGCGAAGGCCTATCGGATCTGGGGTCGTTGGTTGGTCCGTGTACAGCGCAAAGGGCTTGAGGGGGCCGAGCACTTCCTGAAGGCCTACGACCGCTATCGTAGGGAAAGCTTTGCCCCGGGGTTCCTATATTGGGCGGCCAAGGGCTACCATGTGGCGGGGCACGACGATAAGGCTATTGCTCTATTTGACGACTGGTTGGGTGAGCAACCTGGCCATCGAATGGCGCTTCTACTGAAGACGGATTTTCTGGTGCATTACGGGATCAACACCAAGGGGGCGGAGCGCCTGGTACGCAAAGCGTTGAAGGCTGATCCGAAGAATGCCAGTTATCATTTTATGCTGGCGCAGCTGATGCGAAAGAAGGGGAAGCTTGACGAGGCAGAGAAGGAAATCCGTTTGGCCTTGCGTTCTCAACCGCATCGGGCGATTTATCAGAGTTTCCTGAAGTCATTACAGGCTGCAAAGAAATGAAGAGGAACAGCCGAATACGAATTCTTATGGGTGCGGTTTTCCTGATCGCGTCTGGCTGGAGCTGTTCGAGTTCACCCAGTAAGAAGACCCTGCCGGACGATGCCGGAGCCGCAAAGAAGCCATCGATACGAAATCTGGCGACACAGCGCGTGAAGGAACGTCTGTACCCGGAAAGCCTGATGGGGCCGCCGCTGAAACTTCGGCCTAAAAAAATACTGTCGGCGGCGGAGCTGGCTCGGAAGATCAAGGGTTGTCTGGCTGCCGTTACAGCAAAGGACGAGACGGTTCTTAAGAGCTGTTACGACGACAGCGCTGTAGCAATGCAGCCCTTCGCAGACACCAAATTCGAGGGTCCCGATTCGATTGTGGCGAAGCTGTACCGGCCGGCCTGGGTTGCATTTCCCGATTTGCAGGGCGGCACGGAGCTGGTTTTGATTCATGGACGGGAGGTGGCGGTCTTATCCTGGGGCATCGGGACACATTCGGAACGGTTACGGGGACTGGCGCCGACCAAGAAAACCATCGGTGTTCGGAGTTTGAAATTCTGGACCCTTACGAGTGAAGGCCGGATCCGATCGGATATCAGCTTCTCCGATCGTTTTACGGTGCTGGGGCAGCTGGGGCTTTATAAAGGTCCCCATCGAGCCGCATTCCGGAAAGCACCGGCTTCGAAGGGCACCGTGGTTGCGGCAAATAGTGATAAGGAGCGCATCAATCTTGGCGTGGTGCAATTGGCTGCAGACGCGTGGAATCAACATGATTTGCCACGCTATATGGGATATCTGTCAGAAACCATCGTCCTCCATGATATGACCCGACCGGACGACATACTGGGGAGCGAGGCGATCGAGCAGAACGCCGTCGAGGTCTTCGCAGCTTTCCCCGATACCCATACGACTTTGCTTCGGACCTGGGCGGCCGGAGATTATGTGGTGAGCGTGGCGGAGTTGTCCGGCACGAACACCGGAGCGTTGCAATCCACCGGCCTGAAAGCGACGGGACGTAAGTTCCGGGTACTAGCCGGCGTCGTGGATCGGATTGAGAACGGCAAGATCGCCGAGGAATGGTTGTATTGGGATCTTCGAAGCCTGTCGGAACAACTGGGCCTTATGCCCTGAAGTTCTGTTCCAGGCGTTGCACCCAGAACGCCATTGCAACCGCGATTAAAGCGACGATGGGTGTGGCCTCGGCCACATTGGTGTGATCACGCAGAAACCATATCGTCAAAGCGGTGCCGAATAACAGCCGGAAGTGTTCGAATGGAACAGCCCAGGATCGTTGTTCAAACAGGCCCGCTGTCGCAATCACCGAGATGGTGATCAAGAACGATAGCGTTAGCATAAACACCAACGAAATCTGGTGTTCCGCCAGCACCATAGCGAAAAAGACCACACCGGTAATGATATATTGCAGTAGAACGTAATTCTTGAGCCCGCTGTCCAGGGGTGGGTCGAATTTCTCGAAGGTGTCCGGCGACACATCTGGCGGGGGCGGATACGACGGGATCGCAGGAGGTGTCCATTGTGGGCCCTTCCAGAACACCAGGGCTTTGTCCCGGAGGCGCGGAGTACTCTTGGCCATTTGGATAAGATGGGCCCAGTATTCGAAGTTGGCCCATAGGGGGTTGAGACTCTTGAATGGCTTTACAGTTCCGTATACGGGCGGCTCCTGCTCTTCGATAAAGGTCCCGAAGAGTCGATCCCAGACGATTAGAGTCGCGGCGTAATTCTTATCGAGATACTTCGGATTGATGGCGTGATGGACCCGATGGTGCGAAGGCACATTGAAGACCCAATCGATGATCGGCAGCTTCGGTACCAGCTCGGTGTGAATCCAGAATTGGTATAAGGTGCTGAAGGAGAGGATGGGAAAGAAGATCTCCAGCGGGATCCCAATGATGGCCAGACTCAAATAAAAGGGCAGGGTGGTGAACGAACTGAATAAAGCCTGCCGCAGGGCGACCGCCAGATTGTAGTCCTGGCTCTGATGGTGGACTACATGGATCGCCCATAGGGCGTTCTTCTCGTGGCTGAGCCTGTGCCACCAGTAGTACAAGACGTCCACTCCCAGAAAGGCGATGATCCAGGCGGGTATGGACGTTACGGATAGATTCCAGACCCCGTAGGATCGCTCCACCGCGAAGTAGATACCGAAGATCAGAACCTTATAGAAGATCTCAAAGACCTGCTGGGTTACGCCGCAGTTGAGATCGGTGATCGCATCCTGAAATCGATATACGCTGCGTCCGACCACGCGGGATGCGACGAGTTCGATTCCGATAAGGATGAAAAAGATGGGAATCGCCAGGGCGATATAGTTGATGTCCATGCTCGACTCGGAGGAAAGGGCCCGTTTATGAATCGGAGATCCGGCGGCCGACTTCAAGAAAAAAATGCTGGCGGCTCTATGACCGGGTCCCGTTGTGTTGGATAGAAGCGAATTCCAATCAGAAATCCCAACCCTTCGTCCCAGGCTCTGATCCGAGTTCTTCTCTTGTCATCTACGTTCCAGCGCGATAATTGCTGCCAGGAAACTGTCCAGGAGAACGACGATGGCGAAACGATATTGGCTTATGAAGAGTGAGCCCGATGTATATAGCTTTGATGACCTTCTGGCAGAACCGGGCCAGACCGACCATTGGGACGGTGTTCGGAATTACCAGGCGCGGAATATCATGCGCGACGACATGAAGGTGGGGGATTCGGTGCTCTTCTACCACTCAAATACCAAGCCGCCCCATGTGGTCGGTGTTGCCGAAGTGGTACGGGAAGGCTACCCCGATCATACGGCCTTCGATTCGAAGGAAAAGTACTTTGATTCGAAGTCCGATCCGGACAACCCCCGTTGGTATATGGTCGATATTCGTGCGGTTCGGAGATTGCCGGCCATCGTCTCTTTGGAGCAGCTGAAGAACGAAGCGCGCCTCAAGGATATGAAGGTAACCCAACGTGGCCAGCGGCTCAGTGTCCAGCCGGTCACGGAGAAGGAGTTCCAGGTGGTCGAAGAGTTGGCGACGACCAACGCAAATACCGACGGATCCTAGAAGTAGATCTCGATTGCGCTCCGGTCTTCGGATTGGATGCGGGAAGCATGACCGTGGACCCGGGGCAGGATCTGCGTGGTATAAAAGTCGGCTCCCCGGACCTTACCGTCGTAGTACCGCACCTCGTCATGATTCTCCGGCATTCGAGTCGGGTCTTCCTTCTTGAGAACCTGCATCTTGTCGAAGGCAATCACGGCCTGGTCGATTAACAACCAGGCGAGGACGACATCGGAGAACATCTCCAGGTATTGCTTACAGATCATGACCGGATAGGCGATGTCTTTCTTCGCCTGGTATCCCATCAAGGCCATGGTGGTGGCCGTCAGAGCATTCTTTGCCTCGTTGAACGCCGCGATGGGGGCTCCAAGCGCAGGGTGGTCTTCATTGCCCTTCATGGTCTTATCCATCTCGGCCAGCAATGCCATGAAGTCCTTGCCGTTGTGTCGTGGTAATTTACGGGCGATCAGATCGAGTGCCTGGATACTATTGGTGCCCTCGTACAACGAGCAGATCTTCACGTCGCGCATCTGCTGTTCAATACCGTATTCACGGATATAGCCATAGCCACCGAAGACCTGCATCGCCACATTGGTGATGTGGAAGGCCTGGTCCGAAGAATGGGCTTTGACCATGGGTGTGATGATCTCCAACAGGGAGGAATACTGGGCTTTCTCCTCTTCCGATTCGGCCGCGCGGATCCGGTCGAGATAATAGGCGGCCCGGTAGACCAGGGCTCGGATCCCTTCCGCGAGGACCTTGCATTCCATCAGCATCCGCCGAACATTTGGGTGCTGATCGATGGTGACGCGCGGTGCGTTCGGGTCCTTGAAGTTGTCGATATGGACGCCTTGCACTCGTTCTTTGGCGTAGTTCAAAGCCATCTGGTAGGAGGCATTCGCCGTGCCGCAGGACTGCACTCCGACCTCGACGCGGGCTTCGTTCATCATCTGGAACATATGGCGCATACCTTCGCCTTCTTCACCGATGATGAAGCCCTGGCAACGACCATCATCTCCAAAGGACATGGAGCAGGTCGACGAGGCGTGGATACCCATCTTCTCTTCGAGCGACGTACATCGCACGTCATTGAAGTCACCAAGGCTGCCGTCCGGGTTGACCCGATGCTTGGGAACGATAAACAGGGATAGGCCCTTTGTACCGGACGGAGCGCCCGGGGTACGGGCCAACACCAGATGGATGATATTTTCAGTGAGATCGTGGTCTCCCTGGCTGATGAAGATCTTGTTGCCGGTTAGCAGATAGGTACCATCGTCCTGCTTACGGCCGTTAGTAAGAACATCGCCCACGGCGCTTCCCGCCTGCGGCTCGGTCAGGCACATGGTTCCAGACCATTTACCAGAATGCATATTGTGGACGAATACGTCGCGAAGCTCTGGCTCGGCCCGTTCGCAGATAACGCGCGCAGCTGCGGTCGTTAACCCGGGAGTGAACAAGAAGGAAACACAGGCCCCCACACATAACTCACCCATGCAGGCGCTGAGCAGGGAAGGCAGGCCCATGCCACCGTATTCCGGCGCGGCCGTCATGGCCAGCCAGCCACCGTCCACGAATTCCTTATAGGTTTCACGCCATCCGTCCGGCATATAGACCTTTCCGTCGATGAGTCGGGCGCCTTGCCGGTCACCGGGCTCGTTCAATGGAGCAAGCTTGGTCGCGGTGAATTTAAACGCTTCTGCCAGAATCATCTCGTAAAGGTCTCGATCCTGGTCGGGGAAAGCCGGCTTCTTCGCCAGCTCATCCAGGTGGAGTTGCTCGAACAGAACAAAGCGGACATCGCGTAGATCAGCGGTGAATTCAGGCATGAAGAATCGTCCCCATCATCGTATTGGTAGACAGAATGGACTGCCGGAGCAGGTCTGTCGGGTGGTGCTGGAGCACCGCAGAGCTGCCGACGTTAGCACACAATTTCTGGACTGCAAGCCAAAAATGACGCACCGCGTTGCGGGCGATTCAGGGCAGCGGCATGAAGAACAGGCGTTTCTTCAGAGGAGCCAGTTCAAGGTTCTGGGTATGGCCCAGACGCTTCGAATATTTGAGGTTCTCAATCGAGCCCTGCAGATTCTGGCAGCCGCTGGTCAGACAGGGCATGGTACCGGGTGTGAATGCACTGCCTGGGGCATTAAGGCTGAGGTGCATATGGTGGTGGTGGAACATATACCAGCCCTGTCCCTGGTCCGTGACTTCATAGGCCAGGGGTGCAGAGTTGCAGTTGCTATGAGGAAACCAGCCATCGGCGCAAAGTGTGGAGATGGCTTCGGTAACCAGGGCACCAACCTGCCCGTCGACACCGATAACACGTGTACGTGGGCTGGAGCCGAGCACACCAATGAAGAGGGCATTACGCCAGACATCGAGGAGGTAGGGCGCGCTTACGCAGTGGTACATATCTTGACCACCCTGCGTGTGGTCACAGACCGCACGCAGATAATTATTCGGACCCGCGGTCTGGAAATAGGCCATGTCGATATCGAAGCCATTTTCATGGGTATTTGGCGGGTGACCGGGGGAGCCGTCGGATGTTCCAGGAATGGTTCCATTGGCTTCACTCATATCGCCCATACCTAGAGGGTGGCCGTTTCCGCCGGTCCAGGACTCTGCTTTGCAGGAGACATAGGCCGCCGCGTATTTGATCAGCATGATCGCATCGCGCCGCAGGTAGCTACGATATTGATTGCTCGCGGACTCCCCGTTGATGGGGTAGTCGTCATAGCCATCGCCCACTCTTGGGTCAAAGACGGTGAGCTCGCCGCAATAGGCTTCGCCTCCGACGCAGTCGCGCTCCGGGAGGCTGGGGCAGGTCGGCCCAGGCCCCTGTCCGGGTGTACTTCCAAGATCCGGGCCGCAGTTACCCGTGCTCGTATTGCATACCAGACCCGCGGGGCAGCTTCCTGCGGTGCAGGGGGGATCATGACATAGACCGTCATCACCACAGACCATGTCCGGGCCACAGAATTCGTCGGTACAGGCTGGTGTGCAGTATGCGTCCGCGCCACAGGCGTAGCCGGCTGGACAGGTTGAGTCCTGGCCACAGCCACGGAAGCAGAAGGCGTTGGCGCCAGCGGCCATGGATACACATTGATAGCCCTCGGTGTTGCGACATTCCGGGGTACCCTGGCATGCGTCCACGCAAGCTGTCCCTCCGCCCACAAAGATAGTCTCGCAGATGGAACCGGCCGGACAGGAGTTGGCCGTACAATCGGAGATGAGGCAGTAGCCGTTTATGAAGCCGGTTGGTTCACCACCGTTATTCTCCTGGAAACACTGGGCTCCAGCGTCCATGCAATCGGTGTTGCTGGCACATGGGCCGCCGATGGGGCTACTGCCACCCGACGGTACGCCCCCTTGTGCTGGCCAGCAGGTTCCGAATTGGTCGCATTCGTAGCCTTCGCTGACCCGGCAGTCCGTATTCGACTGACAGGATTTCAGACAGAAGCTTCCGCCGTCCTGGAAGTTGGCATCGCAAACAGCGCCGCTTGGACAGGCTTGGCCGCCCTGGCAACTGGGAATGGCACAATATCCACCCGGTTGTTCCATGCAGACAGCCCCTGCGCCGATGCAATCGGTATCGGCTGTACAGGCGTCGCCCACATTTCCGTTGCTCTGGGGGGTGGGAGGTGTCCCTATGTCCGTCGATGGGGACCCCGTATCTATATTTCCGGTGCCCGTGTCGACCGTGGCCGAGCCATTGTCCGAATTGCTGGTGTCCGCACCAGAGAAGTTCGTATTCGTATCGTCCGTTAGACTCGACTGGTTGGTCGAAGGAACACAGGCGAGAGAGAATCCGAAAAGAAGGCTTAAGACGCATAAATTCTTCATATTTCGCTCGGGCAAATAGAGGGGTGGGGTATGAGAAGTCGGGCACCTTAAACAACCATCAAGATGGGCACAAGAGAAAAACCGGGAAACCCGAGGTGTTCCGGGCTGCTGTGCTGCTATGGAGCAGAGAAATCTTGAATGACGGAAATGGGTTGTTATAGACCTACAGCCCGTCTCCAGGGGGGGCGACGATCAACTCCAACCATCTTTTCGTGCGGAATGCTGTTTTTTCGAGCCATACGGCAATACATACTCGGCTGGATCTTCAATATGATCTATTGCCCCTATCTATGTATTGTATCCATCCTCACACTGGGGCGTCTCCCCAACGTCTGGGGGCGGCCAGCGATTCGATTCTGGGGCCGAGCCATGCTCTGGATCACCGGCGCACGAGTGAAGGTTATAGGCGCTGAGCATCTTGCAGGACGGCAACCTCGAGTGATCACCTACAATCACCAGTCGACCAATGATCTTTTCACGATCTGCGCGCTCCTTCCGGAAGGTGGGACCATGGTGGCGAAGCGGGAAATACTCTTAGTTCCCCTGATCGGTTGGGTGGTCTATTCCATGGACTTTGTAATTGTGGACCGGAAAAACAGGGAACGCGCCCAACGGACGTTGGCGCGCGCAGCGCAACGAATTCACAAGGAGAAGCTCTCGGCCGTGATTGCCCCGGAAGGTACGCGAACAGAGGTCCAAACGGTGGGCCCCTTCAAGCTGGGGGCGTTTCATATGGCCCAGGATTCCGGCGCTCCGATCGTGCCTATGATCATTCATGGCGCGGCGAAGCTATGGCCTCGTAGCCGATCGTTTTCGGTCCAGGATGGGACGATACTTGTAGAGTTTCTACCACCGTATGCTGTGGAACCCTCGACCAAGGAGGAACTCCGGATCCGATGTGACGAAGTGCGCCAGATTTTTGTGACGTCGATCGAGGAGCGGGATTACGATCCCAGCCAGTCGGATCTGGTCATAGAGGCGACCAGTTCATGACAATTCATACCGGAGCGAATTGGTGGGTATGAGCAACACGACATGCTCCAGCCCTTGGAAATCAGGCATGACCGGGCTTTTAGTTGACTTCGGGGCTCTAAGCTGGCATCCCGCCATCCGAAAGCGCGGTGTTGAAGTTAGGGGCCTGGGTTTGGAGAGACAGCGTGCCCGAATCGAAGCGATTCCGATACAGAACACCAGTTTTGAGCCGATCCCTTGTTGAATCTGTAGTGTGACGAGTTTGTTTGGTTATGAAGAAATTTGATTGGAAACGTGTGACTGGTGCGAAGTCGATCGCCAATTATCTGGATCGAGTTCGACGCCTGGGATCTTCGACCGAGAAGGATGCGCCTCTCGGTCTGGAGTCGGAGCCGGTACGAATTGTTCCAGACCCGCCCACATCCTCCAAATTGGACGAGGAAAGCCTCGATGTCTGGGGGTTTCGCGATACAAGTTTCAAACTCGATGACAAGCGTATTGTGACCCTGGGTGGGAATCGATACGCCCTCAGTGGGCAGGAGCTGCCCAATCTTCTGCCGTGGGTGGAAGATATGATGAGCGTGACCATTGAGCCACGGGACATCCACACCCCCAGTTACCCTCCCCATATTCCCGCACCGATCAAGAACGACGCCTTTGTGACCGTAATTGGAGATGTCCTGGCTGCGGATGAGATGACCGAGGATGCAGAGATTCGACTCCGTCATGGCCATGGGCACACCCAGGAAGAGATGTACTCCATCAAGTATCGCTCTATGGACCGGGTGCCGGATCTGGTGGTGTATCCCACAACTGAGGAGCAGGTGACGGCTCTGGTGGGTCTGGCCCTGGAGCATGACGTATGTCTCATCCCCTACGGTGGCGGGACCAGTGTGACCGAAGCTCTTGTCTGTCCTGCGAACGAGAATCGAATGATCGTATCGGTGGATATGCAGCGGATGAATCGGATTCTCTGGATTGATCCGGTGAACCGAATGGCCCGAATCGAAGCGGGTGCCGTCGGCCGAAAGATTGTTGATCAGCTGGCCTCCTATGGTTTCACCATGGGGCATGAACCCGATAGCGTGGAGTTTTCCACCCTCGGGGGTTGGATAGCCACCCACGCCAGCGGCATGAAGAAAAACCGCTATGGGAATATCGAGAACCTTATACTCGACGTGAACGTCGTAACGGCCGATGGCCTGTTGGAGCGTTCGGGTGTGGCACCCCGTGAATCGGTAGGTGCGGATCCGCGCCTATGGGTATTTGGTTCGGAAGGTAGTTTTGGAATTATTACGAGCGCGGTAGTACGTCTTTTCGCGTTGCCGGAGGTCCAGGATTACGGCTCCGTCTTATTCCCGAGTTTTGAGCAGGGCGTTGCGTTCATGTACGAGCTGTCCCAGCTACCCAGTCTGCCTGCCAGCGTCCGATTGGTGGACAATGAGCAGTTCCAGTTCAGCATGGCTTTGAAGCCACGATCCGAGGGCTGGCGAGCGAAGAAGAGTAAGCTGGAGAAGTTTATTGTGACCCGGCTAAAAGGCTTTGATCCGGAGAAGATGGTCGCCTGCACCCTGGTGTTTGAGGGAACGAAACTGGAGGTCATGATCCAGAAGCAGCAGGTCTATAAACTGGCCAAGAAACATGCCGGGATGAAGGCCGGTTCCGAAAACGGGGAACGTGGATACCAGCTGACCTTTGGTATTGCCTATATCCGTGACTTCGTTATGAACCATTATGTTCTGGCCGAGTCCTTTGAGACTTCGGTTTCCTGGACCGAGACCCTGGCCCTATGTGAGGCCGTCAAGCGTCGCATAAAAGACGAACATGCCCAGATGGGTCTGCCGGGGACCCCGTTTATTTCCTGTCGAGTGACCCAGATCTACAATACCGGTTGTTGTGTCTACTTCTATCTCGCCTACTACTACAAAGGGGTAGAGAATCCGACAGAGGTCTATAACCAGCTGGAGATAGCGGCCCGTGAGGAGATATTAGCGGTTGGTGGATCCCTTTCCCATCATCATGGAATTGGGAAGATTAGACGCCGTTTCCTTCCGGATATCATGAGTGAAGCGAGTCTGGAGTGGAACCGCAAGACCAAGTCAGCCGTTGATCCAAAAAATGTTTTTGGGTCGGCGAATCAGTTGATGAATTCGTGATGTTCGAATCGTAAGACGAGTTGTTTGTCCCATTATCGGGAGGCAGAAGTGAATCCCAAACAAGGTGTCGATACCGTGGCCGATCAGAGAGGATCA
>Ga0310121_10002172_pt1 | contig 19077 bp, 19 predicted proteins | sample CB27_Tmax_986_MG_FD_203504 | JGI IMG/M metagenome (GOLD analysis project Ga0310121, IMG submission 203504) | Marine microbial communities from Western Arctic Ocean, Canada - CB27_Tmax_986 | ecosystem: Environmental > Aquatic > Marine > Oceanic | place: Canada: Western Arctic Ocean | collected...
CGACCATGCACTTCTCCTTCGACGAAACCTTCAGCGCCGAGCCGGCGGAAGCCTACGAGCGCCTCCTCCACGACGCGATGGGGGGCGACCACACCCTCTTCGCGCGGGCGGACGCCGTTCATCGCTCCTGGCAGATCATCGAACGCATCCTCGACGAGCCGCCCGCGGTGAACTTCTACCCCGCCGCTACCTGGGGCCCGCCGGAGTCGGATACGCTCATCGCGCCGAGGGCCTGGCTCCTGACGTGAGCCCCGAGCTTCGCGTCGTCGCAGACGTTGCCGAGGAAGCGGCGAAGCACTTCCTCGAACTCCAGCCGCGCTCCGTCGCGCTCGCTGGCGGGAATACGCCCCGCGCCCTCTACGAGCGTCTCCGTGGGTGCGACTACGCCTGGTCCGGCGTCGACGTCTTCTTCGGCGACGAGCGCTGTGTGCCTCGCACCCACGCCGATTCCAATTTCCGCATGGCCAGCGAGGCGCTCCTCGCACACGTCCAGGCGCGCGTTCATCCGATGGATGGCGTGGCCTGCGACCCCGCGCGCGAGGAAGCCGAGCTTGCGGCGGTCTTCGGCCCCGGCCTCCCGCGTTTCGATCTGGTGCTTCTGGGGCTGGGTGCCGACGGCCACACCGCGTCGCTCTTCCCCGGAGACCCCGCCCTCGAGGCGGGCGAGCGGTACGTCGTCAAGGTCGAGCGTGATGCCCACGCGCGGCTCTCGCTCACGCTGCCCGTGCTCTCCGCCGCGAAGGCCGCGATCTTCCTCGTTACCGGTGAGACCAAGCGAGACGCGCTGGCGCAGCTCCTCCGCGGCGGGGACATTCCCGCCGCGCGTATCGCCTGCGAGCGTATCGTCGTCATTGCCGACCACGCCGCGGCAGGCGACCGTGGGGCGCCCAAGCCATGACCGAAGACACCACCCAGCAGCAGCCGCTGACCGAGCCCGGTCTCCTCGAATCGCTGGAGGAGACGGCGCGCGAACTCGCGTCAGCCGCCGGCGCCGAGATCACCGCGGCCCTCGGTCGCTCCGTCTCCGTCGACTACAAAGGCGAGCAGAAGTCGGAGGATACGGCGCCGACGGACCCCGTCTCCGAAGTCGATCGCGCCGTCGAGGAGATGATCCGCGAGCGCCTGGCCGAGCGCTTTCCCGCGCACGGGATCCTCGGCGAAGAGCGGGACGACCATCCCGCCCCCACGACGGAATACCTGTGGGCGGTCGACCCCGTGGACGGGACGACGAATTTCGTCAACCGCTTCCCCCTCTTCGCTGCCTCCATCGGCGTTCTCCGCGATGGTGCCCCGATCGCGGGGGCGATCTGGTGCTCGACGAGCCACGCCCTCGGGGCAGGTGTCTACCACGCCCACAGCGGCAGCTCGCTTCGATTCGAAGGCGAACCGCTCGCGGGCGTGGCAGCCAACGAAGGCGTCCGCCGCAGCCTGAGCAGCGCGCCCGGCGGCGCGCCTGGGCGCACCGCCCAATGGGACAACCGCGTGACCGGTTCCGCTGCGATCGAGTGCGCCTTTGTTGCCGCCGGGACGTTCACGACTGCCCAGTTCTGGGGCGTCCACACGTGGGACCTAGCGGCCGGCCTCGTTCTCAACGCCGCTGCCGGGAAAACGGCCCTCATCCGCGCCGGCAACGCGTGGCAGCCGTTCGAGCGCTTCACGCCGCCCGCAGAGGTCCGAGAGGACCGCACGCCCAGCCTGCGTGACTGGTCGCAGCCGGTCCTCGTTGGCACCCCCGAAGGCATCCAGCAGCTACGTGAGCGCATGCGCCGTCCCGGCTTCTTCGAACGCGCCGCGCGCCGCTTCCGCCGGGGCTAAGCTATCCGAAACCAGCTGGGCCTTTGGCCCCACCGAGGAGTCGCTTGTGGCGGTTGTCGTGATCACTGGAACGAGCACGGGCCTCGGGCTGCAGACGGCGCTCGCGCTGAGCCGCCACGGCGACCGTGTCTACGCCACGATGCGTAACCTCGATCGCGCCGGTCCGCTGCGCGAGGCCGCCGAGGCCGAGGGCCTGGACGTCACCCTCACCGCGCTCGACGTCGACGACCCCGCGTCGGTCACCAGCGCGATCGGCGACATCACCGCCGAGGCGGGCCAGATTGACGTCCTCGTCAACAATGCCGGGCTCGGCGACATCGGTGCCCTCGAATCCTTCTCCGAGACCCGCGCGTACGAGATGTTCGAGACGAACTTTTTCGGGCCGCTGCGGACGATGCAGGCGGTGCTCCCGGCCATGCGTGAGCGGCGTTCCGGCACGATCGTGAACATCTCCTCCGGGTCCGGGCTCATCGCTGGGCCCACGCAGGGGATCTATGGCGCTACCAAGCACGCCCTCGAAGCCGCGAGCGAGGCGCTCGCGATCGAGGTGCGCCCCTTCGGCATCCGCGTCGTGATCATCGAGCCGGGCTTCTTTTCGACCCCGATCATCGAGAAGGCCATCGCCTCGATGCCTCCGGGCGGTCCCTATGCCGACGTCGAACGCCGCATCGGCACGCTGTACGCAGGTGCGAGTGAGGCAGGCGGCGATCCCCGTGTCGCCGCCACGGCGATCGTCGCCGCGCTCGACGATCCGGTACCGAAGCTCCGCTACCTCGTCGGCGCAGATGCCGAGGCGTTCGTCGCCGGCCGCGCGCGGCTCACGGATGAGGAATGGATCGAATTATTCGGCCGCGAGCGGTCCGACGAGGACTTCTTCGCGGCCTTCGCCGCGGCTTTCCCTCCCGAGGAGGGCGCCTAGCCGGCCTCGCCGGAGGGCGCTTCCGCGCCCGCCGCAGCGGCCTGGTCCGGGAGTGGCGGTCGGAAGACCTGCTCGCGGTAGTAGCGCAGCTCGGCGATCGATTCGCGGATATCGTCCAGGGCGCGATGGCCCTCGCTCTTGGGAAAGCGTTTCGTATCGGGGTACCAGCGCTTCGCGAGTTCTTTCACGCTCGAGACGTCGATGATGCGGTAGTGCAGGTGCTTGCTCACGGCCGGCATCCAGCGGTCGAGGAAGCGCCGGTCGTGGCCCACGGAGTTCCCGCAGAGCAAGGATTGGCCCGCGGCGCTGTGCTTCTTCAGGTAGGCCAGCGCGAGTTCGGTCGCTTCGGCGAGACCCGTTGGGGAGGCGCCGACCGCCGCCGTCAGGCCCGACTTGCCGTGCTGCTTCACGCACCACTCGTCCATTAACGCGAGAACCGACTCGGGTTGATGCACGACGATCTCGAGACCGTCGTCGAGCTCGTTCAGCTCACCGTCTGTCACCAAGATGGCGATCTCGAGAACGTGGTGGCGCTCGACTTCGAGGCCGGTCATCTCCATATCGATCCAGACCAACGGGGGCTTCGGCGCTTCAGTACTCACGTTGCCATCGTACCCGGCGGCGCGCGGACATCGCTCGTCAGCGGGGCTAGAATCACGGTCGGCGACCACGCCCGGCGACGAGGGACATGGACCCACACGATATCTTCGACTGGCTGACCAAGGAGGAGTGGCTCGCCCTCCTCCGAATCGGATTGGGTCTTTGGTGGCTGGAGAGCGTGCGCCACAAGGACGTTCCCGGCTTCCTTCGGGGCGAATCCCGGGGCTGGGTCGAGGGCCTGGTCGCAGACCATCCCGTGCCCGCCTTCGCGAACATGATCCGGAAAGTCTCCTTACGCAGCGATCGGGCCTGGGTCGTGACCTCGTGGCTCGTCGTCCTCGGGGAGTTTTCGGTCGGGGTGAGTCTGACGTTCGGCTTTCTCACGTTCGCCGGCCTGGCCGTCGGCGCCTTCCTGAATCTGAACTACTTCCTGCTCGCCGGGCTCAAAGACCAGGGCGAGCAGGGGCAGAACCTCATGATGTTCTTGATCTCGGTCGTGCTCTTCGCAACGGCGGCGGGGCAGACCTGGGGGGTCGACGCCCTCCTCTTCTGACACCGGCGGCGCTCCTCGCCGACGGCCTCCGCCCTCGCCCAGGCGGTCGAGCCGGTTGGGGACAGGCTTCGCGCTTGCCCCTCCGGCCCACGCGCCACACCATCAGTCGGTGGCCTTCACGATCGCGTTTCCCACGCGCCACACCGATACCTTCAGCAGTACCGGCTTCGTCCACGCGGGCGTGCTGCTCGCGCTCACGGAGTTGGCGTATGCGGCGTTCGAAGCGCACTGCGGCGTGCGCAAGCCCGATCACGTCGTTGCCGTCCAGCGCGAGACGCGCGCGGTCTATCACGCCCCCCTGCCCTGGGCGGAGGGGGCAACGCTCGAGGTGCACACCATTAGCGCGGACGATCGTGGCTTCGAGCAGGAGTTTGCGGTGACCTCCAGCGCCAGGGGCACGCCGGTGGCCGCGTTCGTCCACTCCTGGGCCTGGCTCGACACCGTAACGGGCAGGGGCGTCCCCCTCCCTCCGGACGTTCAGCAGCTTCTCCGCAGGGGCGAGCCTTTCTCGTGACCGCCCCCCCGCCGGAGGGGCGGCCGGTCGTGATCGCGCACCGCGGCGGCAACGACCTCGCCGCCCTCGACCGTGCGAAGGCGATCGGCGTCGACCTCGCCGAACTCGATGTCTGGCTCCACGGCGGCGACCTCGAGGTTCGTCACCTCAAGACCATGGGGCCGATTCCCCTCCTCTGGGACCGCTGGCGGCTGGTCCCCGGCTGGACCCCGCGGCTGCAATTCGAGCAAGTTCTCGAATCCGCACGTCGCGACATTCGCCTGATGATCGACTTGAAGTCGAAAACGCTCGCCCTCTCCGAGGCGTTAATCGCCGTGCTCGCGCGGCAGCTCCCCGGCGCCCCGTATACCGTCACCGCGCGTAACTGGCCGCTGCTCGCCCCCTTCGAAGAGGTGGCCGAAGCCAGCATCATCCCGTCGGCCGCCACACGCAGCGAACTCGCCGAGCTCCTCCCCTCGCTCGGCGAGCGGTATCAGACGCTCTCGCTTCATCGCGGCCTGGTGACCGCGGAACTGATGAGCGAGCTCACGGGACGGGGAGTTGCGACCTATGTGTGGCCGATCAACAGCCAGGCTTGGTTGGAACGGGTGCTGGCGGCCGGGGTGAGCGGCGTCAACACGGACGATCTCGAGCTCGCGGCCGCGGTGGTCGCGCGCCGCCCCGGGGCTGCCGGGGCGCCTCCTCCTCAGCGCTAGAGTCCAGAGCGGCGGGATCGGCCGCCGCTGATGTCGGTGACTTGCGCTCCGGCGAACGTTCTCTAGGCTCAAATCGATGAGCGCGATCGTCGCTGAGGGGCTGGTCAAGCACTTCGACGAGGTGCGCGCCGTAGACGGCATCGACCTCGACATTCCCGCTGGCGCGATCTTCGGCTTCCTCGGCGCCAACGGCTCCGGCAAGACAACGACCATTCGCATGCTTACGACCCTGCTCCGGCCAACCGCGGGCACCGCCAGGGTCGATGGGCTCGACATCATCCGGGACGCGCGCGCGGTCCGGCGGCGGATCGGCGTGGCCCTTCAGGAAGCGGGCCTCGACCACATCCAGACCGGTCGCGAGCTCCTCACGCTGCAGGCGCGCCTCTTCGGCCTGCGCGGCTCCACGCTCCGAGACCGCGTCGCGGAACTCCTCGCGGTCGTCGACCTCGAGGCGGCCGCCGATCGCGCGGTCGGGGGGTACTCCGGGGGGATGAAGCGCCGCCTCGACCTGGCCGCTGCGCTGGTGCACCGCCCGAGCATCATCTTCCTGGACGAGCCCACAACCGGGCTCGACCCCGTGAGCCGCGAGGGGATCTGGCGCTACGTGAGCCAGCTCAGCAGTGAAGAAGGGATCACGATCTTCCTTACCACCCAGTATCTCGAGGAGGCCGACCGCCTCGCGCACGACCTCGCGATCATCGATGCGGGACGCATCATCGCGCGGGGCTCCCCTGCGGAGATGAAGGCGAGCATCGGCACCGACGTCGTCACGGTGCGCATCGAAGGTCCGGATGCGGCCCTCGAACACGCGGCCGCGGTCGCCGCGGGGATTGCCGGCGTGGAGCGCGTCCAGACCGCTGACGGCTGTGCGGTGATGTACGTCCCGGACGGCGCCCGCGCCGTCGCTCGGATCGTCTTGGCCTTCGACGAAGCCGGGCTCGCAGTCGGGGACGTATCGATCGCGCGGCCGAGCCTCGACGACGTCTTCTTACAGGCCACTGGCCAGCACCTCCAGGTGGATGCACCAGGCGCGGCGCCGAGCTCGTGATGCAGACGGCAGCGACGATTTTCTTCCTCACGATGCGGGCGCTGCGCGAGGCGCTCCGGCAGCCGGCGGGTGAAGTCGCCAACATCTTCATCCCGCTCTTTTTCTTTGCCGTGACGGTGGGCTCGATTGGCCGCATCGCCGGGGATGCGTTTGCGATCGACAACTTCACCGGCTTCCAGATGCCCGTGGCGATGCTCTCAGCCGCTTCCAGTGCGGCCGCGGGCGCGGGCCTGGGCACCGTCACCGATATCCAGCGTGGCTACTTCGACAAGCTGCTCCTCACGCCCGCCCCCCGCCCCGCCATCGTTTTCGGTCGCATCACCGCGGATGGGGTCCGCGCCCTGATCATGACGGCCGTGATCCTCGCGGTCGGGCTCGTGGTCGGTGCGGGACTCGAGGCGGGGGTCGCCGGAGCCCTCGTGCTCTTCGCGGGAGCCTTCGTGTTCGGGATGGGCTATTCGAGTTTCAACGCCGCGATCGCCTTGAAGACGGGGAGCCCGCAGGCGGCCGCGGCCGGAAACCTCTTCTTCTTTCCGCTGATCTTCCTTTCGACAGCCTTCGCCCCCAAGGAGGTCTTCGCGGGGTGGCTCGAGTTCCTCGCCACGATCAACCCGATCACCTACATCCTCGAGGCGCAGCGCTCGCTGGTCCTCGAAGGCTGGGATGGGCTCGCTCTGCTCAGGGGTGGGGCCGCGATCCTCGGCTTCGGGATGATCTCGTTCACGCTCACGTTCATGGCCCTCCGCGGGCGCACGGCATGAGCGAGAGGGATAGGGGGACCACAACGCTGCGCTACCATCGACCCCAGCGCGAAGGGGCCAACCAAGGGTGAGTTCAGAGTTAATCGAGCGGATCGGCGGTCGCGAGGCCGTTGAAGCGGTGATCGATCACTTCTATGCCGCCGTAGCCGAGGACGCGCCCTTGCGCGCGCTCTACCCCCAGGACTTGGGCCCAAGCTGTGAAAAACTCAAGCTGTTCTTCGAGCAGTGGCTCGGCGGTGAGGCGCGCTACTCCGCACGGTACGGCCACCCCCGCCTCCGCCGCCGCCACTTCCCCTTCGTCATTGCCGAACACCATGCCGAGAGTTGGCTTGGTCATATGCGCGCGGCGTTAACCGCACAGGGCCTAGACGCCGCGGACTTCGACGAGGTGTGGGGGCGTCTGGAGCCGCTCGCGCGCCATATGGTGAACGCGCACGAGGACGTGCCCCGCGAGCCCCTGCCCGACGACGCGCTTCTTACCTGAAGCGATCCGTCAAGCGATTCGTCGAGCCGGTCAGGCCGGGGTGGGTGCGGCTGAGCGGTTGATCAGCTCAGCGAAGAAGACCTCGGTGCTTGCGACCCGCCAAATGAGCGGGTCGCTCGCGTCGTGGGTCGCTCGCTCGCTCAGATCTTGCAGCGCCTGGGGATTGAACACATCGTCGCGCGCTGCCGCCCGCGCCAGCGTCTCCTGGAGCCAGCCCTGCAGCGGGCCCAGGAGCCACGTCTCTTGCGGCGGGGCGTAGGCGATCTTGTCTTTGCGATCGAGGATCACGTCCGGCACGATGCCGCGCATCGCCTCCCGCAACGCGACTTTCGTCACGGCCCGCCGTAGCAGCAGATCGGGCGGCAAGGCGAAGCAGTACTCCACGAGCCGGTGGTCGAGGAAGGGCAGCCGTACCTCGCGACCGAAGGCCATGCTGCTGCGGTCGGCGTAGCGCAGGAACTCAGGCAGCTGCGTCGTCGTCTGCCAGCGCACGAGTTCGTTCCGCAGGCGGTCGTCGAAGGGATGATCTGAGGCCGCGTGCGCGGGCGCAAAGTCGCGCCGCAGCTCCTCCGAAACGAGGTTCTCGGAGCGGTAGTAGTACCCGGCGAGGCGATCGCGGAGCTGTTCCGGCAGCGAGTAATAGACGCCGAAGAGGGCGGGTGCGCGCAGACCGCTATAGCGCCGCGAGAACGACACGACCTCCCCGAGGAAGCGATCGAGCCGGCCCTGCCGCAGCCAGTGCGCCCAGAACATCCCGTGCGCCTGGTCGTAGCCCGAGAGCACCTCGTCGGCGCCCTGTCCGTCCATGAGAACCGTGGTGTCGTGCTGCTGAGCCAGCTCCATCACGAGCCACTGCGCATACGGGCTCGAGCTCGCGATTGGCTCCTCCTGATGGTACTGCAACCGTGAGAGCTCGGCGGTGAAACGATCGGCGTCGACCCATACCTCGTGCGGCTCGGTCCCGACTTGGCCGCTCAAGCGCGCGATGAACCGCCCCTCGTCGTGCGCCTCCGAGTGGAAGCGCGCGCTGAACGTCCCCTGGCGGATGTCCTGGAGCCCCTTCTGCGCGTCGATCGCGGCGACGATGCTCGAGGAGTCGAGACCCCCGCTGAGGCTGCTGCCCACCGTGACGTCGCTCCGTAGGCGGATGCGGATCGAGTCGAACAGCAACTCGCGGAGGTGCTCGATGCGCTCGCGCCGGCCGCTTGGAAGGTCGCTCGCGACGGGGTGCCAGTAGGCCTGCAGCCGCTCCTTGCCGTCCTGCTCGACCACCAGCGTGTGCGCTGGCGGCAGGGAGACGATCCCATCGAAGAACGTCGCCTCGTCGACGTTCAGGTCGCCCCGTGCGAGGTAGCGGTAGATCGCTTGGCGGTTGGGGCGGCGGCGCTCGGGCTGGACCGCGAGGATCGCCTTCATCTCGCTCGCGAACGACAGGCCCTCGGCCGTCCGTGAGATGAACAGCGGCTTCTCGCCGAAGCGATCGCGGGCGAGCACGAGGCGGCGGCGCCTTCCGTCCCAGATGGCAAAGGCGAACATGCCGTTGAAGTGCTGCGGGCAGTCCTCGCCCCACTCCTCGTAGGCACGAAGCAGAACCTCGGTGTCACCGCTGGTTCGGAACGCGTGGCCGCGCCCCTCGAGCTCACGTCGGAGCTCGACATAATTATAAATCTCGCCGTTGAAGACGAGCGTCAGATCGGCTTGTTCATCGCGGAAGGGCTGATCGGATGCGGGGGTGAGGTCGAGGATCGCGAGCCGGGTGCTCCCAAACGCGATCCCAGGGGCGAGCCACACGCCCTCGCCGTCCGGACCGCGGTGTCGCAGCGTCGCGACCATCGCTTCGATAGTTGCGCGCCCGAGGGGCGCTCCGTCGTACCGCAGCATCCCTGCGATTCCGCACATTGCTCTCGATCGATGGTAGCAGCGCTTCGGCTATGCACCGCAGGTGGCCCTCGGCGTTCGCGCGCTGACCGCGTGCCCGCGAGGACCCGGCCCACGGCACGAGCACCGTCCGGGGTCGTGTTGTCTGTATCGTGCGCGCGTGAGCGAGCCGCCCCCGCCTGAACCAGAAGATCTGACGCTGAGCCTGCGCAACGTCACGGCCGCGCCCGGCCCTACGCCCGAGAGCCTCCAACTCGAGCTCCAGACCAGCCGCGGCGAAATCTCGGGCATCTTCCACCCCGTGCAGGGCGGCAGTGGTGCCGTGATCTGCGTGGGCGGTGCTGGGGGCGGCTTCGACGGTCCGGCCAAGGGACTATTCGCGCGTCTGCCGGGGCTTCTGCTGCCGCGCAACGTCAGCGTGCTTCGCCTTGGCTACCGCGAGCCCAATGCCTTCGAGGAGTGCGTGCTCGATGTCCTCGCGGGCTGTTCGTTCCTCAAGGGGATCGGTGCCACCGATGTGGCGCTCGTGGGCCATAGCTTCGGTGGTGCGGTGGTGGTGAAGGCCGGCGCCCTCCACCCACTCGTGCGGGCGGTTGCGTCGCTCTCCCCGCAGCTCTACGGCACGCGCCAGGTCGAGGAGCTTGCCCGGCCCCTCCTCCTCGTCCACGGGAGTGGCGATGCGGTCCTCGATTCGCAGGCGAGCGAGGACATTTACGAGCGCGCCGCCGAGCCCAAACGGCTCGTTCTCTACGGCGACGCCGATCACTCGCTGCTGACTGCAGCAGACGCGCTCGATGCGCTGCTGGGACCGTGGCTGGAGGCGCGGCTGCTCGGCGAGCCGATGGAGGGTGGGCGTACCACAGAATGGCCCCAGCCTCTGGAGGAGGAGGACGCTGGAACGTAGCGAGAGCCCTGTGCTACGTTACCGATCCGGCTGAAAGGGAGGTAACTGTCGGCGGAGTGGCCGACGCGTTGCACTTAGGGATGGACGAGGGCTTGATGCCATCTCCCATAGCACCAAGCCCCCAATCCACCCTGATCGAGAAGTGGTCCCTCAGGACTCACAATGCGCTCAGTTTGGGTGGTTACCTCCTTTCAGCCAGGTTTTCTTCTCGATCGCCATTGGCGCCGATACCGCTCATCGAGCGGATGTTGCGCCGAAGAAACGCCGGAAGTTCGGCGTCCTCCACACTGGTAACGCCAGGTAGCCCAAGGTCCACGAGTTGTCGTGTTTCCCCCGGAATGGCGTCCGGCCGAGCCGCGCCCGGGAACCCCGTCGCGATCACGGTCAGCTGAACCTCTTCGTCCACCGACGCGTCGACGACGGTGCCGAAGATGATGGTTGCGGTGTCGTCCACCACCTCCGCGATGACCCGCGCCGCCATGTCCAGCTCACGGAGCTGGAGGCCGCCGTCGTGGGTGACGTTGAAGAGCACGCTCGTCGCCCCGTCGATGGTCTGGTCGAGGAGCGGGCTCGAGGTCGCGGCGCGAGCCGCTTCCACGGCTCGGTTCTCGCCGGCCGCCGCGCCGATCGCGAGGAGGGCGGGGCCCGCCTCGCTCATGACGGCGCGCACGTCGTTGAAGTCCAGATTGATCGAGCCGTTCTGGCTGATGATGTTGGAGATCGCCTGGATCGCCTGCCGGAGCACGTCGTCGGCCGTTTCGAATGCCTGGTCGACGGTGCTATCGGCCGGGCAGATCTCGATGAGCCGCGAGTTGGGGATCGCGATCAGCGTGTCCACCTTCTCCCGAAGCCGTTCCAGGCCCGCTGCGGCCGCGCGCGTGCGATTCGAGCCTTCCCAGGCGAAAGGCGTCGTGACCGTGCCGATTGTGAGGGCCCCGATCTCACGCGCGATCTCGGCGACCACTGGAGCCGCACCGGTGCCGGTGCCACCGCCCATGCCCGCCGCCACGAACACCATTTCGGCGCCGCTCAGCACCTCGATGAGTTCGTCGCGACTCTCCTCGGCCGCTCGCTCCCCCCGCGTGGGGTCACCGCCGACGCCCAGCCCTTTGGTGAGCTTCTCGCCGATCCGGATCCGCGTTTCCGCCTCAGAGTTCGCGAGCGCCTGTGCGTCCGTATTGATCGTGATGAATGTGACGCCGGGGATGCGCGCGCGCACCATGCGGTTGACGGCGTTGCTGCCGCCCCCGCCGACCCCGACGACCTTGATGTCTGGGAACAGGTCCCTATCGATTCCGTAACTCAACGTATCTCCCTCCGTTGACGTGCTTCCGGATTGTGCGCTCGCTGGCATTGCTCGCTCGATGTGCTGCCTCCCTTGGGCGCGGTCGTCGTCAGTGGTGTCATTGCGGGATGAGGGACCGGCCGAGCGCAGCAATGCGCCGCAGAATGCCCCCGTCCTGCCCCTCGAGCCGAGTGGCGGAGAACTCCGCGGAGGACTGCACGTCACCGAGTGCGTGCTCCACGAGGCCGTATCCCGTCGCGAATGCCGGAGTCGCGATGAGGTCGGTCAGACCCACGCAGCCCCTCGGCTCGCCCACGCGCGCGGGCAGATCGAGGCGCTGCTCCGCCAAGTCGGCGATTCCGCTGAGTTGGCTGCTCCCTCCAGTGAGGACGAGCCCCGCGGCGAGCCGCTCGAGGTAGCCCGCGCGCTTCAGCTCCATCGCCACCATCTCCAGGATCTCCTCTGTTCGCGCTTGCAGGATCTCGGCGACGTGACTCACCGGGACCCGTTTCTGCGAGTGCGTCCCAAACGCCCGGACCTCCACCTCTTCGCCGTCCATCTCCGTGGTCGTCACGGCCGCACCGTGCTCACACTTCAGCCGCTCCGCGCTCTCCCAGGGGCAGCGCAGCACCCGCGCAAGGTCCTGGGTGAGGTGCGTCCCGGCCAGCGGCAAGGTGGCCGAGTGCGCAACCGCGCCTTCTTCGTACACGCACAGCGACGTGGTGCTGCCGCCGATGTCCACCGCGGCCACGCCCTGTACACGCTCTTCGTCCGTGAGCACCGCGGCGGCGGAGGCGATCGACTCGAGCACGATGTCGTCGACCTGGACGCCGGCACCCTCGACGCACTTCGTCAGGTTCTGCACGGCCGAGACGGCGGCGGTGACGATGTGCGTCTCCGCATCGAGCCGCCCGCCGTACATCCCCACCGGGTCGGAAACGGGGTCGGTCCCCTCGATCCAGTAGCCCCGCGGCAGCACATGGATCACCTGGCGGTTCGTGGGGATGCTGATCTCGCCGGCCGCCGCGATCACACGCTCACGGTCGTCGAGGGAGATCGGCCGGCTGCGGTCGGGAATGGCGATGATGCCGCGGTTGTTCTGGGCACTGAGATGGCCGCCGGAGATCCCCACGACGCCGCTCAGGATGCGCATCCCGCACGATTGCTCCGCTTTCTCGACCGCCGTGGCGACCGCCTCACGCGCGGACTGGATGTTGTCGATCACGCCGCGCGAAAGCCCGGCTGCGGGTGCGACGCCGACGCCCAGGACGCGCGTCTCTCCGTACTCGCTCACGTCGGCGACGAGGACCGTCACCTTCGTGGAGCCGATATCGACGGCCGCTACTGTGGTCCCTCGCTTCATGACGTCCCCTCGCATGCGTTGCTCATCGCAGCACGGGCCTGTCCCCGAACCGTAGGTCGATGGCTGAGTACGAAATTCCTTGGCTCGCGGCTTCCGCTGCCACCCGCGCCCAAACGGCAAGCTTGTAGGCGATGGCACTTGAATCCCCGAGCAACGCGGTCTGGCCGTCCGCGGTGTGGACACGGACGCCCTCGCCGGGCGCATAGGCGACTTCGACGGCGCGCGTTCCCAGCGCCGCCTGAAGCTGCTCGCCGATTTCGATCGCCGTCTCGACCGCCTGGTAGTCGACGCGGTCCCCTGCCTTCAGGGAGAAGGCGGCCGTGCTGACGATCGTGGTCGCGCCCGAGGGCGGCGCGGCGCGGCCCAACACCACCCCCTCGCGATCGATCGTGTAGCGCACCCCGGCCTGCTCCCACGAACCCCACGGTTCGCGTTCGCGGACGACGATGCGCACGCTGCTCGGCCAGCGCCGCTCGATGCTCACGGAGGCCACGAGCGGGATCTCTTCGATCGTGGTCGCCGCCGCCCGCAGGTCGGCGGTGACCATGCTTTCGCCGGCGAGCCCGACCTGGTCGAGGATGGCAGCGGTACTGACTGCGTCGTTGCCGGCGACGTCGATGTGCTGGACGCGCAGCATCGGTGACTGCCAGGTCCAGACGGCCCCGCCCACGATTGCCGCGAGGAGTGCGAACCCCCCAATCGTCGCCACCCAGCGCTTGCGCAACCACAGCGGGAACCGCGTTCGGCCGGTGACGCCGCGGTGCACGATCCGCCGGGGCTGGCGCTGCCCGACGGTCTCGGCCTGCTTTCGCCCGCGCGCGCTGCTGGCGCCCGCGCCCTCTGGCTCTTTCCGGCGGCGGCGCACGATCATCGCGCCAGACCCCGCTCGTGGCGGGCGATCCCCAGGTCGAGGATGCGGCTGAGGAGGTCTGGGAAGGAGAGTCCGCTGGCGTCCCACAGCTTCGGGTACATGCTGATGCTGGTGAAGCCGGGGATCGTGTTCACTTCGTTGGCCATCACCGCGCCGTCCTCCTGCACGAAGAAGTCGATGCGTGCGTAGCCCTCGCAGCCGATCACTTGGTACATCCGTACGGCGAGTTCACGGACGCGATCGACCGGGCCGTCATCGATTCTCGCGGGGACGTGGAGCTTGGTCGCCGAGTCCGTCGCGTACTTGCTCTCGTAGTCGTAGAACTCGCGGTCGGGCTCGATTTCGCCCACCACGGAGGCTGCTTCGGGGGCCTCGTTGCCGAGAACCGAGCATTCCACCTCGCGCCCAATGACCGCGGCTTCGGCAACGAGCTTCTCGTCGTAGCGAAGCGCCGTAAGGAACGCGCCGCCCAGGTCTTCGCGAGAGACGACGCGGGTGACGCCAACGCTCGATCCACCGTTTGCAGGCTTCACGAAGCAGGGGTAGCCGACCTCCCCCTCGACGAAGCGCAGCGCCGCGTCGCAGTCGCGCTGGAGCTCCCACCGACGCAGGACCGCGTAACGCCCGACGGGGATACCCGCCTCGATGAACAGCGCTTTCTGGAGCGCTTTGTCCATGCCGACGGCGCTGGCGGCGACGCCGGCCCCCGTGTACGCGATCCCGGCCAGTTCGAGCAGCCCTTGAAGGGTCCCGTCTTCGCCGTTGGTGCCGTGAATGAGGGGGAAGGCGACGTCGCACGAGGCCAACGCCGCCAGACTCGCGCCCGCGGTCAGCGCCGTTCCGCCCTGGTCGAAGGCGCTTGCGCCCTCGTCCAGCGCAGCCTGCGTCGTCTCGGCCGTAAGCCAGGCGCCGTGCCGGGTCACGCCCACGGGCACGACCTCCCAGCGCGTTCCGTCGAGCGCGGCCATGACGCTGCGGGCGCTGCGAATGCTCACTTCGTGCTCGCCTGAGCGCCCACCGAAGATGACTGCGACCCGCTGACGTACCACTACCACGCCCCCACGAAGCCGACTTCGCGTTCGAGCAGGACGCCGTGCTGGTCACGCACGCGTCGCTCCGCCTCCTCGACGAGCCAGAGCACGTCGGCGGCGCGGGCGCCGCCCAAATTCACGAAGAAGTTCGCATGGCGGTCGCTGATCGCGGCGCCGCCGCGCTGCTCGCCCCGCAGTCCGACCGACTCGATCAGCTTCCAGGCGGGCGTCTCCGGTGGGTTCTTGAACATCGAGCCAGCGTTGCGCCCGCGCGGCTGGGCAGTGAGCCGCCGCCTGTCGTAGGAGCTGGCTTCCGCAAGCAGCGCGGTCGCGTCGCCCGCGCTGAGCGTGAGCTCGGCTTCGAGGACCGTGCTGTCCGCGAACTGGTCCCGGGTGAAGGCGCTGCCGCGGTACACGAGTCCGAGCTCCTCCGCAGGGCGCCAGCTGGTGTCACTTTCTGGGCCGAGCAGTCGCACGCGCGTAAGCACGTCGGCCAGGCAGCCGCCGTACGCACCTGCGTTGTAGACGACGGCCCCGCCCAGGGTTCCGGGGATGCCGACTGCCCAGGCGAGCCCGGCCAGTCCTGCGCGGCACATGCGCCGGGCGAAGCCGGCGAAGCTCGCTCCGCTCTCGACGCGGTGGGTGTCTCCTTCGACCTGCTCCTGCCTCGCCCGGTTGTCGATGACCACACCGCGGATGCCTTCATCCGCGACGACGATGTTGCTTCCGCTCCCGAGCACGAAGGGCCCGGCCTCCGCGTCCGCGGCCAGGCGGGTGGCCTGCGCGAGCGCCTCGGCGCTGCGCACCGCGACGTAGATGTCCGCCGGTCCGCCGACACCGAAAGTGGTGTGCCGCTCCATCGGTTCGTTTACACGCATCTCGCCCACCTCAGCGAGCCGCGCAGCGAGTCGTTCGCGACCGGTCATCGCAATCGCTCCAGGATCTTCGGTCCGACCTCGACGATGTCGCCCGCGCCGATGGTCATGACGACGTCACCCGGCTCGGCGAGCGCGACCGCCGCCTCCGCGGCAGATTCGAAGTCGGGCGCGTAGGTCGCAGGCGGGCGCTCGATCGCGCGCACGAGGTCCTGGGCGGAGCGGCCCGCGTCGGGGGTCTCGCGGGCCGCGTAGGTTTCGAGCACGATGAGCGCGTCGAGCCCCGCCCAGCAGTCCAGCCAGCCATCCCAGAGATAGGCGGTGCGGCTGTAGGTGTGGGGCTGGTAGATGCCGATGATGCGCCGCCCCGCGAAGCGCTCGCGCGCGGCGGCAAGTGCGGCCCGGACCTTGCTGGGGTGGTGGGCGTAGTCGTCCATTACGAGGATGCCGCCTGCCTCGCCGACCCGCTCGAAGCGTCGTTTCGCCCCTTGGAAGCGGGCGGCGGCGTCACGGATGGTGGCGAAGGGCACGCCTTCGCGGAGGCAGACGGCGGCCGCCGCGAGCGTGTTCTGGACCTGGTGCTCGCCTGGCACCGCGACCCAAAGCTCGCCCAGCTCCCGACCGTCCCTCGTGACCGTGAAGGTGGCGCCGCTCGCCTCGAGGGTCGTGTTCGTCGCTCGCCAGGTCGCCTCCTTCGCGAAGCCGTAGGTCTGGGCGCAGATGGTGTCGCGCAAGGCGCTCGCCACCCTGGCCGCGCCGGGATCGTCGCCGCCCGCCAGGAGCAATCCGCCGGGCCTAATCCGGCTGGCGAAGACGGCGAAAGCCTCTTCGTAGGCCTCCGCCGTGCCATAGATATCGAGGTGATCGGCGTCGATGTTCGTGATTACGGCGATGTCGGGCTCGTAGGCATGAAACGCGCGTTGGTACTCGTCCGCTTCGAGCACGCAAAGGTCGCCGCCGCCCCAAGCGGCGTTCCCACCGAGGTCGCGACTTTCGCCCCCAAGGAGGTACATCGGGGCAAGGCCAGCCTCGCTGAGGATGAACGCGATCAGGCTCGAGGTCGTCGTCTTTCCCGCCGAGCCGGAGACGGCGATGACGCGCTTGCCCGACATCAACTCGTTGATGACCTCGGGTCGGCCGAAGACGGGCAGGCCGCGCCGGCGCGCCTCGGTCACTTCGGGGTTGTCCTCGCTCGCGGCGGCGGTAGCGACGACGCTACCAGCGTCGCCCAGGTTCTCGGCGGCGTGGGTCGCGAACACGGTCATGCCCAGCGCCTCGAGCTCGCGCGTGAGTGCGGAGGGCTCGAGGTCGCTCCCTTGGACGACCTCACCGCGCGCGTGCAAGAGCTGCGCGATCGCCGACATATGGATGCCGCCGATGCCCACGATATGGACGGGTGCACGCAACTTGCTCATTGCTTCGCGACCTCGCGCAGGAGCGCTCCCAGGCGGGCAGCGCCATCGCTGCCGCCCGCTTCGCGTGCGGCCCGCGCCATTGCTGAGCGCTTCGAGTCATCGCCGAGGAGGCAGAGCACCTGCCGCTCGAGCGTCTCGATCTCGGCTTCCTCCAGCGTTATGGCGGCGCCCCGGTCGGCGAGCCAGCGCGCGTTCGCGCGCTGGTGGCCGCCGGCAAAGGTGCCGGGCACGAGCACGGCAGGCAGCCCCGCCGCGGGCAGCTCACCGAGCACGCTCGCGCCGGCGCGCATCACCGCGAGGTCGGCGGCGAGCATGAGCGCAGGCAGGTCCGGGCGAAAGGTGCTCGGCTCGTAGCGGGTCCGGAGTTCCCCGGAAAGCGCTTCGCGCTCGGCCGTCGCCCGCGCGATTGCAGCTTCCCCGGTGATGTGGACCACTCTCGAGGCTTCGCAGAGCCGTGGGAGCGAAGCCCAAACGGCGTCATTGATCGCGCGTGCCCCCTGGGTCGCGCCCGCAACCAGCAGGACCTGTTCGTCCATGCCCCAGCCCAGTGCGGAGCGCGATGCCGCCCGACTGCCCGCGAAGGCCTGCCGAACGGGATAGCCCGTGACCAGGGTCTTCTCGCGAGGGAGCTGGGGAAGCGCTGCCTCGGTCGCCGTGGCCACACGTGTCGCCAGTCGCACCTCGATACGCACGGCGAGGCCCGGTTCAACGTCGGGCAGGAACACCACGAGCGGCAGGCGCAGGATCCGCGCTGCGACGCTCGGGGGGAAGCTGCCGTAGCCGCCCGTACTGAACACGATGTGGGGCCGGAAGCGCCGCAGGGCGCGCACAGCCGTCGCGATTCCCGCGGCGGTTCGGGCCAGGCTCGCGACCAGCGCGAGCCGCGCCTGTCCCCGAATCGGTGCCGCCGGCACGGTCTCGAAGGGCACGTGGTGGCCGCTCACGAGCTCGCGCTCGCCGCGGTTGTCGGGCCCGAAGAAGCGGGCCTGCACGGGCTCGCCGGCCGAGCGCAGCGCGCTCAGCGTTGCGAGCGCCGGGTACACGTGTCCGGCGGTTCCGCCCGCGGCGAGCGCGATCCTCATCGCTCTCCCCTCCGCACGATGCGTCCGCGGCGCCCACCCCGGCGGTCGTCGTAGGTCCCACGATCCCTGCCGTAGCGTGAAACGCTGGCGAGCACGCCGATCGCGAGCATCACGGCCGCTAGGGCGCTGCCGCCGTAACTCAGGAACGGCAGGGGCACGCCCGTCAGCGGAATCACACGCGTTATTCCGCCGATGTTCATCAGCGCCTGGACCGTGATCCAGGTGGTGATCCCGGTGGCCAGGAGGAAGCCGAACTGGTCGCGTGAGCGCTGCGCGATCTGATAGCCGCGGATCATCAGCGTGACGAACAGGAGGAGGACGGCAGCCGTGGCGACAAGCCCCAGCTCCTCGCCGAGGATGGCGAAGATGCCATCCGTGTGGCTCTCGGGCACGTAAAAGAACTTCGCCCGGCTCGCGCCCAGCCCGAGGCCGGTGGCGCCACCATTGCCCAGCGCGATCAGCGTTTGCAGTGTCTGGAAACCCTTGCCCAGGGGGTCGGACTCGGCGTCCAGGAACGCACTGAGGCGGTCGAGGCGGTAACCCTCGATCAGCGCCAGCGAGATCACCGCGAGCGAACCGGCCGTTGTAAGGGCCATCATCTGGAGGAAGGTCGCACCGGCCGTCCAGAACATCGTCACGGTAATCGCGAGGATGACGCCGGTGGTGCCGAGGTCCGGCTGAAGCATGAGCAACAGGCCGATGGCGCTGATCAGGAGCACGAACGGTGTGAGGCCGTGTTCGAAGCTGCGCACCGAATCGCCTTTGGAGGTCAGCCACGCCGCCAGATAGAGGATCACGGTCAGCTTTGCGAACTCCGCGGGCTGGACAGTGAACTCGCCCACGCCGAGCCAGCGCCGCGCGCCGCCAGCCTCCTCGCCGATGACGAGCACGGCCAGGAGGATGAGGAGGGTGAGCCCCATCAACGGGATCGCGAGGCGGCGGTAATGGTGGTAGTCGGTGCGCATCGCCGCGAGCAGGAGGAGG
>Ga0310121_10002173_pt1 | contig 19076 bp, 15 predicted proteins | sample CB27_Tmax_986_MG_FD_203504 | JGI IMG/M metagenome (GOLD analysis project Ga0310121, IMG submission 203504) | Marine microbial communities from Western Arctic Ocean, Canada - CB27_Tmax_986 | ecosystem: Environmental > Aquatic > Marine > Oceanic | place: Canada: Western Arctic Ocean | collected...
ACAGCTCAGTTGCTTTGCTGGACATGGCGAAGCCAGGAATGGGGAGTTCCCAGATCCCGAGAAAGCTTAACGCCATAGCGAAAACCAGCGCTGTCATGCTTACTTTGAACCAGGTCAGTGTATAGAGTTCGCCCCAACCGAAACTTTCCTCGCTGAGTCCCAGTTGTGCGAGCGCAGCCAATGTCGCGAGGACCATAAACACAGCCATCAAACCTGCTACGTAAGAGAGGTTCAAGAGGAGAATATGGGTGCGACTTTGGCCTGCTTGTTCAGCGAAGGAGAGCACCTTTAAGCCGATCACCGGTAGCACGCACGGCATCAGATTCAGAATCAAACCGCCGAGCATGCCGTAGCCCAAAATGGTGAGCAAGGGCAGCTCAGAAGTCGAATCAGCAGGCGCCGAAGCCGTGGCTGCTTTGCTAGCTTCGGGCGCTGGCGGTGCCGATGCCGCAGTTGGTATCTCGAAGCCCTTACCCAATCTCGCCTCGCTCGTTATCTCAAACGGAATGCACGTATTCGGATCGCAGGCTTGGCCCTCGATTTTGCTGGTGATCGTCAGATTGACTGGATCGGCGCTGGGCGCCAATTTGATCGGTGCAAACCAGGTCACTTGTGTCGAGTGTTCGCGGAGTTCGAGGCCTATCCAGATTTTTTGATCGATATGGGTTTCGGGAGCTTCGATCGCCTGCCAGGGGCCAATGAATTCGACACCCTCCTCGGTAGTCATTGATATCTGCGTCGGTAGTGGCCCGCCGGCGGCTTGGTCTAGGGCGTAGATGTGAAAGTTACTAGCGATACGAGCGGTTACGAACAGCAGGGCAGGGCGGTCGGCCGTGGCAGGCGTGAATTGCGATTCGAGAGTGACTTCCGCAGCCGTGGTCTGGCTGCCGAAACCTCCACCAAAGTCGAATTGGGCCAGCGCAGCTTGCCAACTACCAGACAGTAGTAGGCTCAGCAGTAGATACAACGTAAGTGCAGATCGACGGCGCAAAGCCGATAGAGCTTCAAACATCCCGAATTCCTCTTGCCAGACGTGCTTGTCGGTTCTTACGACAAGTAACAGACCGTGGGGTATTGTAGGCATTGTAGGCATCGACGAAAAACCGGGTCAAAGTCGGCACGGGCTGCAGCGATGCCTATAAGGGTATTCTTCGACGATAACCTGCCAGAAGACTGTACGATAAGCGACATTTCGCCCGATTACGTGTGCATCCAGGGTGAGCCATTCGCCCGCTGCGGACTACTGCTAGCGGAGGGGCCCAACGGGTGTTCCCGCTGGTGTTCCAGCGAGTGTTTCTGCGAGGATTGCGCCCAAGTAGGGCCAGCATGATGCTTGGCAGCGCTAGCTGTCGAGAGTGAGGTGAGCGATTGCAGCCGATCGCGCAGCCAGAGCAGCTGGGCATGGAGCGCATGTATCTGCGGGAAAGAGCGTCCTTCAACAAACAGCCATCGCACCCAGTTCGTTGCCGAACACAGCAGGCCGCCGTGGTCGAAGCCAATGATCGCCCGCTGCTCAGCAAGTGACAGTTGGCGGACTTTGCTGTAGGCGACGATCCCCGCCTGCCAAGTTTCGGCATGATCGTTGACGATGCTCCCCAGCAAGCGGGACAGATCGCCCGCCACCGAATCGACGGCAACTGCACCAAAGTCGAGTAAGCCGCTAACTTCTTCGCCAGTAAACAGGACATGGTCGTGTCGTACATCTCGCAAGCACCACTGCAACGGCAGCGGCACGTCGACGATTTGCTCCAGATACGATCCGACACTGTCGACCGAACGTCCCGTGCCTTCCAGTAGCTCAAAGGCAAGTTCGCGCAGATCGCTTGCCTCCGCCGTCCGAGTCTTGCTCCAGAGCTGCTGCAATTCGCCTTGCTGCAAGCTCTTGATCATTGTGAGTCGCTGTTGCAAACCGGGAGAAGGAGCGAGACGGGCCGTCTCTCCCGCAAAGCCGCCTGTATTACTGCTAGCAGGACGGTAGGTCTGAGCGGCCTGATGGAACCGAGCTAGCGCCTGCATGGCTGCGGTGAGCTTGAGAGCGGTCGGGTCGCTAGCGAAGCTCGCCTCGCCCGGCAACCAAGAGGTGAGCTCCCAGAGATGATCTTCGTAAACAAAATACGTTTCACCATAGCGGGTCTCGCGTGGCATCGGCACGATCTCGTAGCCTTGCGCGGTCACATGGCTGAGCAAACCATGAATAGCTTGCAGCCCTGTCAGCGACGGATGTACTTGCGGCCAGCGCCGAAGGCAGAGGTCGCTGTGACTTGGGGCACGGTGTTGCCCAGCACGGTGTTGTCCAGCACGGTGTTGTCCAGCATCGTGTTCTAGGCCACCCCGACGAGCTTCCAACTCGGCCATTGAGACACGCCAGATAACCGCACCGCTGAAACCGCCTGTAACGCCGAGGGATTCCATCCGTACTTGGGAAACGTCCTCGAACCAAGGGCTCAAGTAGGCGAGCTGTCGTTTTGAAAAAGGGTGATCGGACACGGGGAAAGCATCTCGCTGATGGTGGTATTCTTGATTGACGGTGGCCCGACCAATGTACCTGTGCCCCCGCCGTAACTCGCTTCCTCCCACAAAAACGATTACGGCGGGGGCTCATTAACCGCGCCGCGGTCAATACGTGTATTCTACTTCACTTCAGCAACGCCGTATTGATCAATTTCGGCGACTTGCGGCTGCGCAGGTGATCGTTGGGGCCGAGAAACCGTGCTGCCCCGCCGTCGACATGGCGAGGAGGTGCAGGAATGGACTTTGTCAAAAGTGCATTCCTGCACCCCGGCGTGGCGTAGCTCGCTGGCTATGGATGACACAACGCTCAGTGCACGCTATGCTGTCGTTCTACGACCCCTTTTTAGTGCCACCTCCAGCATGAAACTCATCCTCGCCGTAATTCAGCCGACGAAGCTCGAAGCGGTTCGGCAAGCGCTGAGCCGGATGGGCGTGACGCGCATGAGCGTCGGTGACGCGATGGGATTTGCGCGTCAGCGGGGGCAAACCGAATCATATCGGGGTGCGGAGTACGAGACCAATCTATTGCGTAAAGTTCAGCTCGAGATTGCGGTGAACGATGACTTTGTCGAGCGCGCGATCGACTGTTTGCGGCAGACGGCCCGTACCAGCACGGAAGGTTCGATCGGTGATGGCAAGATTCTTGTGCTGCCGATGGACGAGGCCGTTCAAATAAACGACGCACAGCGTGGACCGAGTGCGATCTGAGTTGACCGAGAGCGATCTGGCCCATGAATCTTCTCTTGCTAAGTCAAGACCTGATGATTAGCGCTCGCGTTACGGGAGCGGCCCGCCAGCATGGTCTTCGTGTCATTACCGTCACGGACCATAACAATGCGATCGTGGCTGCTGCCGATGAGAATAGTCGAATATTGTTGGTGGATTTGCGACTGCCAGGCTTGAACATCGGCGCCCTGGTAGGAGCCGTTCGTGATTGTCGAGAAGAGCACTTACCCATCGTGGCCTGCGGACCGCATGTGCACGAAGCCCGCCTTGCGGCAGCGCGCGAAGCAGGCTGTGACGCGGTGGTCACGCGCGGGCAATTCGATCGTGAGGCGGAAGCGATCCTCAAGGAAGTGACGAATGGCTCCAACTCGTAGTGAAATCGCCCCCAGTCGAAAACATGCCGTAGTCCGAATGACAAAAAAATAGGGATTCGTCATCAGCGATTCGCGATTCGTTCGCAAATCGTCATTCGTCATTCGCATCCGCAGTGCCATTCGTTGATGGTTGCTTCGTCTCACTTGCGCCAGCGCCTTCGCTTGTCAAGCCTGGCAGCCCTAACGGTAGATTGCCGCCAGACAGGGTGACCTCGTCCATTTCGGTGGCATCGACTTCGTTTCTCAGTAGTAAGTAAATTCCCACGGACAATGGCCATAAGCAGGCGAGAGGAAAGGAAGCCGTGAGCGACTCGAGTCCTTGCTGCCAGCCGTTGATCGCGCGGGTTGCCAGGGGGACCGCGGAGCTTCGCCAATCGGCATCGAGCAATTCAGCAGCGCGCAGACTGCCCGTGCCCCAACTGAGAACCCACTCTGAAAGCGAAATCGTGGCGGCTGCAAAATGCGTGACCACACCTTCTCCCAATAACCCCAGAAGCGTTGCCACCACGACATAAAACGCCAGCTGCAGCGGCTTTTGGTAGACGTAAGCGTAACAGCGTGACACGCCATCAAAGGCATCGCTGCGTTCGACACCAAGACAGGCCCACATCAACGGCCAACCAACGAGTAAGCCCAATAAGACTACAGCGAGCATCAGCCCCCAAGCGAACACCACGATCCAGATCAGACCGGCTGCAACGGCCATCAAATTGAGGCGTAACAAGAACCCCAATAAGACCAACGGCACGGCCATAGCCACGGCTGCGAGCAACACGATTAAAGGGGCTCCGGTCGTGCCTGGCCAGAGAGCGGTCGCATCACGCAGCGCAAGCATCGGCCCAATGGTTTCACCGCGTGTGAGATAGAGGGCAGCAATGCGAGCGATGGAGCCGCCAAAAATTGCCCAAACAACGATGGCCCATATGCCGTGCAGTGTCCAGCCGAGTGAGCTGCGCCAAGAAAGTTCTTTATCGACGACTCGAAGAAAGGGCTCGGAAAGCCAAAACCAGCCGCGCAGAAATGGGCCGTTCGGCGGAATCGAGGGGTCGATCAAGCTTTTCGGCGCGGCCGACAGTCGTTCGATCACCCCAAGGTTCAATGTTCCAGAGGCCATTACTCCAGGAATCGCTTCCTCAGGAATCACTCCCTCCGAGTTAATTGTCGCGGGGCGGAATGAGAAAAGTCGATCGAGCTCACCCCAGCCCCAATCGGTAAGGGCGACACCAATCCAAGCGAATACCAGCACCCGTATCAGCAAGGTGACGCGCAACGCTTTAACCAAGATTAGCCAGGGACAGATTTCCATCCAGCGAATCTTGTGGAGCTCACCGACGGGGTGAGTAAGTGGTTGCGACATGTGTGTAACAACTTATCCTTCGAGCTACTGGGGCGAGGGTTCTTCCGCGTCGGTGAGCTGCTCTCCCGACCAGTTATCGTCGGGTGTTTCGTCAGCTTCGGGGTCAGCAGCGGCGGGTACCGAGTAAGATTCGCCGAGCCATTGCCCCAGGTCGATCAAACGACAACGCTCGCTACAAAACGGCTTGGAAGTCGAAGCTTCCGGCTTGAATTCGAGTTGGCAGGTCGGGCAACGCATAGCGGGTCGGTCAATCGTTTTTTTTCTTAGTGGCTTTCTTGTCAGTATTGCTGTTCTTGTTGCCAGTGCTGCCCTGGTCGCTGGACTTTTCGGTTTTTTTCTCAGTAGACTTTTTCTCCTTTTCCGCACCTTTTTTGTACGACTCACTGCGGTAATCAGTTTCGTAAAAGCCAGAGCCTTTGAACACCACCGCGGCGCCCGTGCCGAACAGCCGCCGCAACTTTTGCTTTTTGCAGTCAGGGCATTTCCGTTTTACTGGCTCGGAGATCGATTGGAATAGCTCGAACTCGTGGCCGCAAGCATCACATTCGTAGTCGTACGTTGGCATCTTGGTTCGTTTCCCGGACTCCTGGGAGTCCGCTGCTTAGGCGTCCGCGGGTCCGGTGGAAATAATCACTTGCGACGCTCGAACGACACGGTCGTGTAGTTGGTAGCCCGTTTGCGTTTCCTGCAGAACATAATTCGCGGGCTGCTCGTCAGATGGCTGTTGCAAAATGGCTTGGTGAATTTGTGGGTCAAATAGCTGACCCACTGCCTCAATCGGCTGGCAGTTGTGCTGCTGAAGGACGGTCATCAGTTGCTGACGGACCAGCTTAAAGCCTTCCATTAGACTTCCCGTTTCGTCGGTTTGCTCGGCCGTCTCGATTTGCGCCGCCTCGATTTGCTTCGTGGCGGCTTCAATAGCGCGGTCGATATTGTCGACCACTGGCAGCAGGTCGCGGACCACCTGCAATGGCGCGTAACGGCGTTCGTCATTGATCTCGCGAGCCGTTCGGCCGCGTAGGTTCTCCATCTCGGCTCGCAGACGCAGCAGGCGATCTTTTTCGGCCGCAAGTGCTGCCTCAATGTCTGAAGGTTCCTCAGCACTGCTGGGGTCGTCTGCACAGGCTTGCTGAACAGCTTCAGCAATGGCATCGGCCTCAGCCGACTTGCGCTCCTCGGCATTCGGCAAATCAACGTCGGTGTTTTCTTCGTCTATCGGAAAAACGGTCATCCGTCAGCTATCCTCTTTCTACGGGCCTTTTTCTGTCGGCCTTTTTTCTATTGGCCTGATTCTGCTTCTTCTTCAGGGCTGAAGTATTCCTTCACTTTGTCGAAGAAGCCTTTCCGCTGGGGAGCGACATTTTTCTGTTCGATTTCAGCGAGTTGGCGTAGCAAGGCTTCTTCTTCGTCGCTAACTTTGTCGGGAACCTCGATGTTGACCTGAACTAGCAAATCGCCCAAGCCGACCAACCGTGGATCGGGCATGCCCTCTCCTCTCAGGCGGAAAACATCGCCCGACTGACTTCCGAGTGGGACTTGCACTTGGCCAGGCCCGTTGAGTGTGGGGACTTCCAGCGTTGTACCGAGCGCGGCTTGGGAATACGTAATTGGGACGCGGCAAATCAGGTGTTGCCCTTCGCGCTCGAACAAAGAATGCTGCAGGATTGCGACCACGCAATAACAATCGCCAGGAGGCCCACCATTGGGACTCGGCTCACCTTGGCCGTTGATCCGGACCTGCATACCGTCATCGACGCCGGCTGGGATTTCGACGGCAGCTTCGACTTTCTTCAAGAGTTGTCCCGAGCCTCGGCAGGGTCGACAGGGCGTGCTGACCGAGGAGCCCTCGCCTTTGCATGCGGGACAGGTTGTTTGCACGCGAACGATGCCCGCCTGTTGTACAACCTGGCCATGCCCGCCACAGTAAGAGCAGCTCTCGCGATTGCTGCCCTCGGCGGCGCCCGAGCCCTTGCATTTCAAACAAGGCTCGTGCCGTTTGAATTGGACCGTCTTGCGAACGCCTCGGGCCGCTTCCTGCAGTGTAAGTGAGACATCGCACCGCACATCGCGGCCCTTACGGACTCGCCGACGACCACGCCCGCCACCACCGCCACCACCGCCGAACAGGTCGCCGAAGATATCGCCAAACGCGGAGAAAATATCTTCGACGTCCGAAAATCCGCTGCTGCCGGACTGACCATTGACGCCGGCATGGCCGTAGCGGTCATAGCGTTGGCGTTTCTTAGAATCGCTAAGGACTTCAAATGCTTCCGAGGCTTCTTTGAAGGAAGCGATCGCTTCTTCGTTGCCAGGATTCTTGTCGGGATGATACTGGATTGCCAGTTTACGATACGAAGTCGCGATCTCGCCGTCCGAAGCGGTTCGCGAGACTTCCAGCACTTCGTAATAATCGCGTTTTTCAGACATGGGTGGTATACTATGCAACCGGGCCACTGGCTAAAGATAGCCCAGTGGCCCGGTGTGAAAAATAACAATTTGACTCCACGCTAGCGGATGCTGCCAACTACGCCCCGCTTGTCTTGTTCATTGGGGTCGAAATTGGTGACCAAAGCTTCGGTCGTGAGCATCAAGCCGGCGATACTTGCGGCATTCGATAGGGCCGTTTTGACGACCTTGGTCGGGTCGATGATGCCAGCCTTGAACATGTCAACATATTCGCCACTGTTGGCGTCATAGCCGATATTCTTCGGCTTTTGGCTGATCTCGTCGGCCACAACGCTACCGTCGAGGCCGCAGTTGTCGGCGATTTGACGCAGCGGAGCATCGAGCACGCCTGCGACAATGGCGATACCGATTTTCTCGTCGCCCTTACCCTTGACCGCTTCAACCACTTCCTTGCAGCGTAGCAAAGCGATGCCACCGCCAGCAAGAATTCCCTCCTCGACCGCGGCTCTGGTAGCGTGTAGCGCATCTTCGACGCGAGCCTTTTTCTGTTTCATGTCCGCTTCGCTGCTAGCACCGACCGACACAATCGCGACGCCGCCGGTCAGCTTGGCCAATCGTTCTTGCAGCTTCTCACGATCGTAGTCGCTGGTGCTTGCTTCGATGCCTTTGCGAATCTGAGCGATACGCTTTTTCACCTCGTCGTTGCTGCCACCACCTTGAACGAGCGTCGTAGTATCTTTCGAGACAGTGATCTTCTTCGCGCGTCCCATTTCGGCCAAGGTGATGCTTTCCAGCTTGATACCAAGGTCTTCGCTAATGAGTGTGCCGCCAGTGAGCGTGGCGATATCGCCGAGCATCGCCTTGCGACGATCGCCAAACCCAGGAGCCTTAACGGCACAGACGTTTAGGATGCCACGGAGCTTGTTGACCACCAGCGCTGCCAGTGCCTCGCCTTCGAGGTCTTCAGCGATGATCAGAAATGGCTTGCCCTTTTGGCTGACCTGCTCCAAAATCGGCAGCAGGTCTCGAAGATTGCTGATCTTCTTTTCGTGTAGCAAGATGTAGGCATCTTCCAGTACGCATTCCATGTCGGCGGTCTGGTTGATGAAATAGGGCGACAAGAAACCCTTGTCGAACTGCATACCTTCGACCAACTCCAAAGTCGTCTCAGTCGAACGGCCTTCTTCGACGGTGATGACGCCATCTTTGCCGACCTTCTCCATCGCGCCAGCGAGTAGGTCACCGATCACTCGGTCGTTATTCGCGCTGATAGATCCGACTTGAGCGATCTGCTCTTTCTCGGAAACTTTCTTCGACATGGAGTCGAGATGCTCGACGGCAGCCTCGACCGCTTTGCGGATACCACGCTGGACCGCCGTCGGATTGCTACCAGCCACGATGTTGCGAGTTCCTTCGCGAAGGATCGCGCGGGCCAGCACCGTGGCAGTCGTCGTGCCGTCGCCGGCGAGCGACGAGGTTTTGTCGGCCACCTCATGGACGAGCTTGGCCCCCATGTTTTCAAACGGGTCTTCCAGCTCGATTTCTTTACTAACCGTCACACCATCTTTCGTGACCGTTGGGCCGCCGAACGACTTGTTGATAATCACATTACGACCAGTCGGACCCATCGTCACCGCGACGGCGTCGGCCAGCGTGTCGACACCCTTGAGCAGCTTGCTGCGAGCGGTGTCATCGAACATCAATTGTTTTGCCACGAGTAGGGCTCCTGTGTAGGGGGTGTTCGTTTTTCGTCGCTAGTCGTAAGTAATACAAGATGCTTGCCGTTAGTCGTTTTGCGAACGACTGAGGACTTACGACCAATGACTTCATACTACTTTCGCGAGGATATCGCTTTCGCGGAGGATTTTGAGCTCTTGGCCATCGACTTCGACGTCGGAGCCACCGTACTTGCCGTAGATCACTTCGTCACCAATTCCGACCGACAGCTCGCCACGATTGCCACTGTCGAGCAGCTTGCCAGCACCCACTGCGACGACTTGGCCGCGTTGAGGTTTTTCTTGGGCGGCGTCCGGCAGGACGATGCCACCAGCGGTGACTTCTTCAGCTTCGGAAGGCTGAACAACGACGCGGTCATCGAGTGGTCGGAGATTAATTTTGGCCATGATTGAATTCCTTAGGTTGTGTTTTGTCGCTTCGATGAAGCGAGGTGTTGGTTGAAGCTAATTCTTGATTGGAAAAACGCTTTTGATTGGAAAAACGCTTTTGATTGGAAAAACGCTTTTGATTGGAAAAACTCTGTCGGCTAATGCCATTCGGCTGTCAGCGGTCGCCTCTATTCGCTATCAGCCGGTGGCCGATAGCTGACCGCCGACTCCCTCCCTGCTACATCATGCCAGGCATGCCGCCCATGCCGCCCATGCCGCCCATGCCACCACCCATGCCACCCATTCCTCCCATCCCGCCTCCCATGCCATGGTCATGGTGATCGTGGCCGCCGCCCTCTTCTTCCTCTTGGGGAATTTCGGCGACCAACGAATCGGTCGTCAATAGCAAGGCAGCAACGCTCGCCGCATTTTGTAGTGAGGTACGGACGACCTTGGCAGGATCGATAATACCGGCAGCAACCAGATCGCAGTATGCGTCCTTGTCGGCGTCGTAGCCGTCGTTCTTGCCCTTCATCTGGCGGACACGATTCACGACGACCGCGCCATCGACACCGGCGTTTTCGGCGATATAACGGAGTGGGTAATCGAGTACCTTGCGGATGATTTCGACACCGAGCGCTTCGTCGCCCTCAAGTTTTACGTTGTTGAGTTTCTTTTCGGACCGTAGCAAGGCGACGCCGCCACCAGCGACAATGCCCTCGGCCAAAGCGGCTTGGGTTGCGGCGCGAGCGTCGACCAACAGGTCTTTACGCTCTTTCATCTCAGTTTCAGTCGCTGCACCACAGTTGATCTGGGCGACGCCACCTGCCAGCTTGGCAAGCCGCTCTTGCAGCTTTTCGCGGTCGTAGTCGGAATCGGTCGATTCGATCTCTTTGCGAATCTGATCGGCACGGCCCACGATATCTTCCTTCTTGCCGCCACCGCTGACCATCGTGGTGTTGTCGCCACTTATAATAATCTTCTTACACTTGCCCAAATCAGACAGCTGCACGCCGTCGAGTTTGATGCCAAGGTCCTTGAAGATCGCGGTGGCACCAGTCAGTGTAGCGAGGTCGCCGAGCATGGCCTTACGACGATCGCCATAGCCGGGAGCTTTTACCGCACAGACATTGACGATGCCGCGCATCTTATTGACCACCAGTGTTGCCAGTGCTTCGCCTTCGATATCTTCTGCGATAATCAACAAAGGCTTACTGGCTTTGGAAACGGCCTCCAACAGTGGCACCATGTCTTTCGCGCTGGAAATCTTCTCCTCAAAGACTAATACCAGACAGTTTTCAAATTCGACGAGCTGGTCGTCTTCGTTGTTTATAAAGTGCGGCGAAAGAAAACCGCGGTCGAACTGCATGCCTTCGACAACTTCGACATAAGTCTCGTTGCCGCGGCCTTCTTCAACCGTGATGACGCCGTCTTTGCCGACCTTCGCAAAAGCTTCGGCCAACACGCCGCCGATGTCCGGATCGTTGTTGCCCGCGATGGTGGCAATCTGGTGCAGGCTCTTCTTGTTTTTTACGTCGATCGGCTCTGCCAATTTGCTTATTTCGGCAGAGATCGCTTCCACCGCTTTGGCGATGCCGCGTCCCAGCGCCATCGCGTCAGCTCCAGCGGCAAGCATTTTCAGGCCTTCGCGGAAAATACCCTCAGCAAGCACGGTTGCGGTCGTCGTCCCATCACCGGCTACGTCATTGGTCTTGCTGGCAGCTTCTTTGACTAGCTGAGCGCCGAGATTCTCGAACGGATCTTCCAGTTCGATGTCCTCGGCCACGGTGACGCCGTCTTTGGTCACTTTGGGAGAGCCCCAACCCTTGTCGAGTACGGCGTTGCGGCCGCGAGGGCCCAGGGTGCTCCGCACCGCCCGTGCGAGTTTTTCAACTCCCTCGGCGAGTGGTCTGCGGGCGTCATCCTCGAATACCATTTGCTTGGGCACGTTTGACTCCTCAGTGTTTAATGGACGCTGTGTTTAATGGACGCTGTGTTTAATGGACGCTGTGTTTAATGGACGCTGTGTTTAATGAACGCTGTGTTTAATGAACGCTGTGTCTGATTGGACTTTCTGTTTGCCAGATTCCCCGCTTGCGAGATTCCCCGCTTGCGAGATTCCCCGCTTGCGAGATTCTCTGTTTGATCGACCTAGAACGGCTTTAATTGCTCCACCCTATGCAGACGGGGTAAAATCTTGGCGGGGTTACATTTGGAGGTAGATAACCCAGTGCCGCTTTTATTGCCGTGCCGCTTTTATTGTCGTGCCCAGTTTTTATTGTCCCGTACTCTCTGCCGCGAATTTGGCAGCTAGAAAGCCATGTGTGAGTCGGTAAAGGCAAGCGGCGTGCCAAGTAGGACTGGATCGACGTAACTTGCTGGTTACCAAGGAGATAGGCTACCAAACGACAGCCCAGCTGAAAACTGGCCGAACAGAGAGGGTGCCATTTTGGCAGCTTCTTTTTTCTATTCGATAGAAATCGCTCGCTTACTGAATCGTTGGCGCGAGATTCTCAAGAAATGGCCAAACGGAGAGGACAGGATTCGAACCTGCGGACCAGCGTGAACCGGTCACCGATTTAGCAAACCGGCGCTTTCGACCACTCAGCCACCTCTCCTAAGGCCGCCTCTACGGACTGTTGCCAATTCTAGGCAATTAGACTGCCGTTGCAAGGCCGAAGACCTGAGAGGGACAGGTCGGCTCGCCGTCGACGCTCACTGGCCGAAATGGAAGGCGTACAGTAATGGCGCGATGATCATGGCGACAACGCTGATCAGTTTGATCAGGATATTGATGGACGGACCTGAGGTGTCTTTGAATGGATCGCCAACAGTGTCGCCCGTGACGGTCGCCTTGTGCATCTCCTCAAAGTCATCGCCCCACTTGGCGAGACCCTCATCCTTGACCTGCTTCTTGGCGTTGTCCCAGGCGCCGCCGGAGTTGGCTTGGAAGATCGCCAGACAGACGCCGGAGATCGTCACACCAATCAGCAGCCCGCCGAGCATATTCACGGAAATTAGACCGACGGCCACTGGAGTGGCCACGGCCATCACGCCGGGGGCCACCATCTTTTGGATCGCGGCGCTGGTAGCGATCGCGATACAGTGGGAATAATCCGCTTTGCCGTCGGCCGCACGGATAATCTTGGCCTCTTCCTCGGTAGGGTCGCGTTCTTCGCTCTCGGCGGCTTGCGCGGCGATCAGGGCAGGGCGGAGTTCCGGAATCTCGTTGAACTGCCGCCTCACTTCTTGGATCATATCCGCTGCGGCCTGGCCCACGGCCACCATGGCCATCGCCGAGAAGCGGAACGGCAACATGCAACCGAGGAGCAACCCCACCAGCACGTAGGGATCGGCCGCGTTGATGCTGACCTGGCCCTGCATCTTGGTGAGGAACGCAGCGGTGAGGCTCAGGGCCGTAAGCGCCGCCGAGCCGATGGCAAAGCCTTTGCCGATCGCCGCAGTCGTGTTGCCCACCGCATCGAGCTTGTCGGTACGGGCGCGAATATCGCGACCCATTTGCGCCATCTCGGCCACGCCGCCGGCGTTGTCAGCGACCGGCCCATAGGCATCCGTGGCGAGTTGGATCGCAATCGTTGAGAGCATTCCCAAAGCGGCCATCGCAATTCCGTAAAGCCCCGCACATTCGAAGGCGACCAGGATGGCGGCGCTAATCACGAGGATAGGAAATGTGGTGGAGTTCATCCCGACGGCGATGCCCTGAATAATGGTGGTCGCGTGACCGGTGCGAGACGCTTCGACGATGGTGCCGACCGGCTGGCGCCCGGTGGCTGTGTACCATTCGGTAAGCAGCCCGACACCCACCCCGGCAGCCAATCCCGCCACCACCGCCAGTGCGATTTGCCACCATTGGTAGGTCGGTTCGCCCGCGATGAGGTCTTGGACCGTCACACCGCCCGCAGGCACCATCATTTTGATGGCGGCGACGGTGCCGAGGACCATCAAGATGCTGGCAATGAACGTGCCGCGATTCAGCCCTTGCTGGGGATCACCACCCTCTTTCGTGCTAACAAAGAAGAAGCCGATGATCGACGCGATCACGCCGACCAACGCTACGGCGAGCGGCAGATAGACGGCGTTCATGCCAGCGCCGGCCTCGGCAGCCTCCAGCCCCACATACCAAGTCGCGCCCAAGATCATCGAAGAGATGATGGCACCGACGTACGACTCAAACAGATCGGCGCCCATGCCGGCCACATCGCCGACATTGTCGCCCACGTTGTCGGCGATGGTCGCTGGGTTGAGTGGGTGGTCTTCCGGAATGCCGGCTTCAACCTTGCCGACCAGATCGGCTCCGACGTCGGCGGCCTTGGTGAAGATGCCGCCCCCAACGCGTGCGAACAAGGCAATCGACGATGCCCCGAGCGAAAAACCTGACAGAATATTGAGCACGAGCATCGTGGCGTTTCCGCCCGCGACCGCCTCGGGATACATTTTCAAATAGACGACGAACAATCCGCCCAGTCCGAGCAGCGCCAGCCCCGCCACCGCCAGCCCCATGACGGAACCGCCCGCGAACGCGACCTGAAGCGCTTCGTTGAGTCCGTGTCGGGCTGCCGCCGCCGTGCGTATATTGGCTGCGGTGGCGGTCTTCATCCCAATGAAACCTGCCAGGGCAGAGCAGAATGCGCCGAGAACGAACGATACGGCGATCAAACCATTCGTTTGATGCTCCGCGCCTACAAGGGAATTCGACACTGCGAGCAGTGCTGCGACAATGACGACAAAAATAGCCAGCGCCGAATACTCGCGCTTCAAAAAGGCCATGGCACCGTCGGCGATCCACTGGCCGATGGTTTGCATGCGTTCATCCCCAGGATCTTGACGCACCACCCAAGCCGCTCGAATCATGGCGTAAATTAGTGCCAAAACTGCGACGATTGGAACTAGATAGACCACTTGACTGGTATTCACGATGTCATGTCCTCCGAAGACTCGATCGATCCCGATATCTGGGACCAGGTAAGCAAATCTAGCACACAGGGCGCGGCTTCGACGGGAAATCGCCCCACGCCAGTGACGCACAATCTAGGGCATTTTCCCTGCCGAAGATCGTGTAGCAGCCCCTGCCAGCCACGTCAGGGCGAAAGTTTACGCGAGGCGTGGATTTCTGGGAACCGGAAAATTGCCAGATAGAGAACTCAATGTGTCGACTGCAGGGAAGAAACCAAGAAGATGCCCGCCAGATCGTCCAGCCAGCACTCCAGCAGCGTCGCCTGATTTGCATTGCGGTCCAATTGAAGCTCCGCCTCCAGGCAGCGATCTAGCACCGCCAAAGCACAATCTTGGGCAGTCGGGCCAAGCTCAAGGAGTTCAGAATTCGCCAGCGATTTTGAGTCAGGCACAGCGCAGGCCGCACGCAGCACCCGACGAAAATGATCGGCGACCATCTGCAGGATCGCTCGCAAGCGGCCGCGACGGGCGTCAGCTTCTTTGCCCGCTTGATTCACAAATGCCAACAGCTCGCTGGCCAAGCGAACGCTGTCGAGTCGGCTTGGCGTCAATTGAGGCAATAGCGCCTGCTGCATTTCCCACAGCTGCGGATCGACAAGTGCGGCCGCTTTGCTGAGACTGCCTGCGCTTTGTATTGAGAGTTGATCAGCGTGCGATTCGTTGCTCGCGATTTGCAGCTCGACCATCAACCGGCAGAGGGTCCCGTGGTCCAGCGGCGAAAATCGCACCGCCTGCGTCCGTGACAAGATGGTCGGCAATTGCCGGCCACGGCTGGTGCCAATCAAGATCATAACCGCGCCAGGTGGCGGCTCTTCCAAGGTTTTAAGCAGGCAATTGGCGCTTTCGATTGTCAGATAGTCCGCATCGTCGATAATCGCGACGCGACGCTTCCCCATTTGCGGACGCAGCGAGACGTTGTGACATAGCCCGACTTGATTGCGATGGTCGCGATCACCGATAAACAGATCGACCGGCAGCCAACGTTTGCCTGCCGGTAGGCCGATCAGATCGAGATCGGGATGATTGCCCGCTACCAGCAATTGACACGATTCACACTTGCCACACGGTTTGAGCTCCGCCGCGGCGCTGCGCTGACAAAGCAATGCTTGCGCGAGTTTCATCGCGAAAGACCGCTTGCCAACTCCATCTGGTCCCAGGAATAGGTAGCTGGCAGCCAGTCTTCCGGCGGCTAGGCTATGCCGAAATCGCTCGACAACGTCGTCGTGTCCGAGAATACCTTGCCACATGTTATTGCTGTTAGGAAATGGTGCTGAAAGGAGCGGTTGTCACTGACTTGTTCGCATTCATCCGTCAATTAGACAAGATCGTAGCCCCCTTGTCTGCCGCTGCCGTTACAATAGAACCATCTCTTTCTCACAAGGATAGGAACGTTCTCGCGAGGTTGTCATGTCGATGCCACTCTCTCCCACGCGTTTGTTCGTCTGTACAGCGTGTGGTGGCGTGTTGCCAATCGGTGAGGAGCATATCGGCAAGAAATGCCGCTGCGGACGTTGCGGCAAGGTCAGTCTTATCTCAGCCGATTCACCGCCGCCGTCAGCCGAGCAGCCCTCGGTCTCTGCTCCGGCCTCGGCCCAGCTCATCAGTTTCTACTGCCGTGTCTGCGACACGCGGTTAGCAGCACGTGCTAAAGACGCGGGTCGCAAAGCTAAATGTTCCGACTGCGGCGCGGTCACGGAAGTTCCGCCACCGCCACAACAGCACCTGGCGGCACGCCCCAAAAGAGTCCCCAAAGCGATGCATGGTCAGCAGTATGGCTTGTGGGGCGTTGACGATGCGCCCAACCGGGAAGAATTAGCAGAGCGACAACCGAAATTTTTCGCGGTTTATTGTCGCGTCTGCGATACTTTGATGCATGCACGGCCGGAACAGGTGGGCAAGAAATTGATCTGCCCCGATTGTGGCGCAAAAACGGTCATCGAAGAACCGCCGCAGCCTAAGCCGAAGAAATCGGTGCTGGTCCCCGACGGCCAGGAGTACCAACTCGACGCGACGCAGGCCCCGACAACACGACCTCAGTTGCAGTCCGAATCACCTACGACAGTGGAGAAACCACTCGCGACAGAAACGATTCGGACGGAGCGCGCCGAGCGCCCGAGAATGCCGCGACTGCCAATTCTGTTGGGCGTGATTCCCATGCTGCTGCGAAATCCTGTGGTCGGTTGGTGGTTTGGACTCTCTCTTGCCGGTTGTCTCGAGCTGGCAATATTGGCCATTGGGTTGACTGGCCATGTCCTGGTCAAGCTGCTAATCGTACCGCCGTTGATGGTGATCGGCCTCATCGGGATTGGCGCCGCAGGGGCGCTCCTGTTGGCAGTACTAACTGAGAGCTCAGAAGGCAACGATCGCGTGTACCATCCCCCGGAGCCGGTGTTCTTGGATTGGATGGGCAGCGTGTTCTACCTGATCACCTCGAGCATGTTGGCCTTGGCGCCGTGGTGGCTGCTGTGCCGCATATTGGAGCAACAGTTGTCGCCCGCACAACAAGGGATATTGCAAGGGTGCGGTTGGATGTTCACGTTTCCGCTGTTGTTGCTTTCCTGCTTGGAAAACGGCTCGCCGCTGGAATTGTTTTCGCCGCGCGTTTTTAGCAGCGTCTCAAAACTACCCGGCCATTGGCTGTTGCTGGTCGTCGAATCGGTCGTCCTCGCTGGCGGCTGCCTCGTCGTTGTGGCGGGACTGCTTGTACTCAATCTGCGGCTGGCATTCTTGGCCGTGCCGTTGTGCATGGCGGCTTTGTTACTGTACTTCCGAGTGTTGGGCCGCTTTGCCTGGTGGCTGGCCGAATCGTTGCCGACGGGCGAAGACGAGCTGAGCGAGGCAGAATAGCTGCGGTCGAGGCGCGCTTTATTCCTCGCGAGATTGCCAAGCCCGCGCCAACGCTTGATCAGCGTCGCTGAGCCGACGCCACGGCACTTTGGCTTCGCGGCCGTTGGGCTTCTGGAGTACAACGAACTCTGAATTGACTGAAATTAGCTTTGCTTCGGTCCGGTGTTTGCCTGTGTTATCGAGCCATGCTCTGAAATGTTGTGGCTCAGCAAGAGGCGTCAGCGCTTGCCCACGCTTGGGGGTGTCCCCGCTGCCGACAGTCGCTAGAGGTTGATTCTCTGCGAGTCGGTCGGTGCAGGGCTTGGTTTCCTCCGGTGTCGGTATCCGCCGCGCAACGGCGGAAGCGACTTCTTCATTGAGCGTCACGGAGGTCTCCAGATTCGAGGGAACCCGACTCGATTCGGCGGAGCTTTTCTTGGCTTGCAGCAAGAGTGTCATCATTGGCGGCAGGAACATGGCTAGGACCGCGGCTGTGAGGACTAATTTGCTCGTCGGCTCGGTGGCGGGTTGGGCCTGCCGTTCTTGCATAGGGTATTCGGACAGGCATGCGCAGAGCGCGGAGTAGCTGCTGCGCGAGGAAAACTCGCATCCTACGATGCTGCCGTCAGGACTATCGACTTGCCAACAAATGCGCGCCTCGATCACCTGTGGCTCGCCGTCCGTGTCAACAATGGTTAGTTGAATTCTTTCTCCAACCTCATAATGCATGGTCGAGGAGCAGCAGAAACCACCCGAGGAAAGATTATGCAATGTCGCCGCACAGCCATCCGCCTGTGCTTGGCGACGAACGGTTACTTCAGCAGCGATCGGTAGCCGGCGGAAACGACGCCGCTCTGTGCCGGCAGTGGTCGCCAAGTAGGAAAAAGTTTCGTCGGTGAGGGGAGGAGCGATCGCGCAGCCTATCAACCAGCTCTCTTCCAAACTCTCTGATTCGACGGAGCGGATATGCCGCACCGATCCGATTCCATGGTACGCGAGTTCGGTGCCGACAACCTCAATTTTTAGCTGCAGCGATTCTTCGAATCGCAAGTTGACCGGCACGAGTAGCTTCGTGCCGTATTGCGAGATATCAACCAGTTCGGCAGTGATCGACTCTTCCTCCGCTCCACCAGTTCGCGTAATCGTGACCACTGTTTCGCATTTATTGGCAACCTCGAAACGTGGTGCGCGGGGCAGATAATTGTTGTCGGAATCGTGATCCATAACTTGCTTTGTTGGGTGAATTTCCAATCGAGAGACGTGACCTATGGCAGGTTTTGGTTGTGTTATTTGCCGCAGAAAAGCATACGTTACGGATGGCAATCGCTACGGTCTCAGACAACCAACTTGGCTGAGAAGCCGCCTATCTTCTACTCGAAACCGTAACAAAAGAGCGATCATCCCTACAGGCGTTACAACTGTTTTCCTTGGCGCCGTGCGATCGCTGCAACTTGACAACTGTAGCTGTGAATATTGAGTGGACTCACCGACTGCCGAGCATACTGAAGGAAGCCTAAGCCGGCCTTCTCGTTCTCTCCCGGAGACATTGATCATGACCTGGTATGCACACTCTGGCCCGCGCAAAAATGCGACGGGTAAATTTCGCTCATACTCCCAGCTCGGTACGGAAAAATCCGCCGGTGGACGGTATCGTGGCTGGTCGTATGCCTTCGTGGCCCATCAAACGGGGAGCGGTGTCCGCCGCACACGCTACGCTGTTTCGATCTGCGATACTAACAAGAATCGCGTGGAGTATCTGCGTGATTTCTCAAGCATCAAGCAGGCAACCGACGCTGC
>Ga0310121_10002174_pt1 | contig 19073 bp, 20 predicted proteins | sample CB27_Tmax_986_MG_FD_203504 | JGI IMG/M metagenome (GOLD analysis project Ga0310121, IMG submission 203504) | Marine microbial communities from Western Arctic Ocean, Canada - CB27_Tmax_986 | ecosystem: Environmental > Aquatic > Marine > Oceanic | place: Canada: Western Arctic Ocean | collected...
AGGAAATGGAACATATGGGACGCTCTGGAACAGTTGGGCAGCGGTCCCAATAGGCCGTGCGTGACCCGCCGTAGACGGTCGATGCTTCGACCGATACACTACCGTCATCCACACCTCAGGCCTGACGGAGTAATCGATGGGATTCAAGCTCGGTATATGCGGAGCCGGCGCGTTTTCGCGAGCCTTTACTCCCCTGTTCAAGGCGCATCCGGCCGTGGACGAGGTCGTCGTCAACGACGTGCTGCCGGAGCGCGCCGAGGAGCGAGCGGCCGAATTCGGCATTTCGACCGTCCACGGCTCTCTCGACGACTTGTGCGCCAGCGACGTCGACGCCGTCGCCATCATGACCCAGCGTCAGCTTCACGGCCCTCAGTCGCTTAAGGCGCTGAAGGCCGGCAAGCACGTTTACAGCGCCGTGCCGGTGGGACAGACCCTGGACGAGGTGAAGGCGATCGTAGACGCGGTCGAGGAGACCGGGCTCATCTACATGATGGGCGAGACCAGCTACTACTATCCGAGCACCATATACTGTCGTAATCGATTCCGGGCCGGCGACTTCGGCGATGTCGTCTACGCCGAAGGCCAGTACATTCACGACATGGACCACTTCTACCAGTCGTTCAGGCGGTCGGGCGGCGACGATTGGAAGAAGGTCGCCGGGCTCCCGCCGATGCACTACCCGACTCACAGCACAAGCATGGTGCTCTCGGTTACGGGCGCCAGCGCCACCACCGTTTCGTGCCTAGGCTTCGTCGACGACCACGAGGACGGCGTCTTCCGGAAGGGCGCCAACCTGTGGGACAACGTGTTCAGCAACGAGACCGCGCTGTTCCGGACCTCCGACGGCAGCGCGCTGCGGGTCAACGAGCTACGGCGCGTCGGCTGGCGTGGCATGTCGTCCGTTCAGACAAGCCTGTTCGGTACGAAGGGCTGCTTCGAGGAACAGGCCAACAGCCAGGTCTGGGTGACGAAGGAACCTGAAGAGATGACCGAGCTCGACGAGCTGCTGGCCTGCGCCGACATGCCCATCGAGGCCCAGGGCGACGTCGACAAGGTAGTGCTACAGGAGTTTCATAGCGGGGTCTCGAAGGTCCATCCGGTCGAGCGTTTGCCAGCGGAGTTTCGCGGTCTGCCCAACGGGCACCTGGGCACGCACCAGTTCCTCGTGGACGACTTCGCCAAAGCGGTCGCGGCTAACAAGCTCCCGCCAAACCACGTTTGGGCGGCGGCTCGTTACTGTGTCCCGGGCTTGGTCGCTCACCAGTCGGCCCTGCGAGACGGGGAACGCCTGCCCGTTCCGGATCTGGGCAATCCTCCGGCACACTGGCAGCATCTATACCCATATGACGTAATCGAAGAGGCATGAAGGCGCATTCGAGGGGTACACCATGACTGATGCAGGGATAACGACCATCGTCATCATGGGCGCGAATGGCGACCTGACCAAACGGAAGCTCATGCCGGCGCTGTTCAATCTCCGCCGCAAGGGCAAGCTGGCTCAGGACTTCCGGATCGTCGGGTTCTCCAGGACTCCGACGACGAATTCCGAGAGCTTATGTGGAAGGACGGCCGGGAGCTGTAGGGCCTGCCCGATCTTCGAGATGAGTGGGACGAATTCGCTCGGAAGATGAGCTACGTAAGCGGAGACCTCGGCGACGGCGGCCACCTTGGCAGGCTCAAGCAGAGTCTTTCGGAGCTGGAAGGCGATCCGGCCCCTGTGAACCGGCTGTTCTATCTGTCCATTGCACCCGGGCTATACGAAAAGGCGGTCCAGGGCCTAGGCGCCGCCGGCTTCGGGCGGGAGGACAGGGGCTGGAGCCGAATCATCGTCGAGGCGATGGCCGGCACCACGGGGACGGTGAATTTCGCCACTCTTCCCGGCGGCTACCGAATTTCCTGGACTGGATTGAAGGTACTGAAACCCGACGGCTCTCAGTTCCACCGCGTTGGCATCCGACCAACCGTGCCCGTGTCTCGGACCATCCAGGGAGTAGTTGAAGGTCGCGACGAGATTCTCGAACGGGCAATCGAGGTTGTCAGCCAGTAGGACGGTGGCTGTCGACGAAGCACTGGGGATCAAATCGCCCAGGCATCGCGAAGCACGAGATCGTCAGGTTGGTGTAGGGTCGGGTCTGAGACCCGACCGGGCGCAGTCAGCCGCTTTGTGCCAGCGCGATCACGCGCCGATCTCGTGCTACGCCGCCGCTCGTTTGGCCAGAATCTGCTCGAAGCCTTTTTTGAGGGCCTCCTTCGGAGAGACGCCGACACCTCGAGCAACCGGATTCCCGCCGTCGAAAATCATCATGGTGGGGATCGACCTAATGTCGTACGCCGCCGCGGTGTTCGGATTGGCGTCGGTATCTAGCTTGACGACCTTAGCTGTACCTTCGAAGTCGTCCGCGAGCTCTTCCAATATCGGGCTCATCACTTTGCAAGGGGCGCACCAGTCCGCGTAGAAGTCCACCAAAACAGGAGTAGCGGACTGCAAGACCTCAGCATCGAAGTTGCTGTCCGTCACTTTGATAGAACCGGCCATGATTTCCTCCACCTCCCTACGTTTGTCGCCTGCACCTATTGAGATGCAGTGTAAAAAAGCGAAGGTGCAAATGTTCGTCAGGCGACACGGTGGGCATCGTCCTCCAGGACATCGCCGCAAACCTGTCGGCTCATGGTGGTCCGCCGGGGGCCCCCAGAGCGCCGCGCAGTTCCTCTTCGTCAACCCCCAGCCTTCTCGCGGAGGCCGCGAAGTCCGGAGGTCGTTCGTCGCCGAGAGCTTCGAAGAGCGCTTCAACCGTCACGCCGAGTTGCCGGGCGGCGGCATTCAGGTCGACGTTAGGGACCTCGTCTGGCGGTCCCTCCGCGACCGGACCACCGGCGGGCCCGGCTCCCAGCCCCAGGTTACCTTCCTCGACGATGCCATGGTAGCAGAGGACAAAGTACGGGAAACCAAGGGCACCCTCACCATTCTTGAGCGTGGTGTGGTAGTGGTAGTGGTAGTGGGAGTGGCCCTCAAGAGCGTCCGGCGTGGGACCGAAGTGCCCGTTGCACTCGTCCATGTCGCCGAGACCCTCGACGTACTCATAGTCGTCGATGCCTCCGTATCCGTTCGCGCCCTCCTTGAGCCGATAGCTGCTGGTCATCTCTTTGACGTTGCCTTCTTCGTCCCATCCGTACACGCCGTAGATCGCGTAGCCGTCGAAGGCGAAGCCGATGACGGACGAGTGAGTGCTGTCGTCGAGCTGCTCCGAGTCGTAGTCCATCCACGTCTCGCCGCCGCCCTCATCTGGATGCCAGTGAGTGCAGTTGGCATCCAAGTGGTAGTGGTAAAGGCCCCCGCCGTTCCCGCGGGCGGAATGGCCCCCGCAGACGCCGAGGTCAATCGGTTGTCAGTCTTCGACGAAGTAGCCGTATTCCAGGGCCACGGCATCGCCGCCGGGCCCTTCCTCTGGGCCGAAGATAGCTACCCCCGTGACTGTGAAGGCGACCGCACCACGCTCCGGCGCCATCGTCAGCTCGCCGTCCGTGTCCTCGACAGGGTTCAGAGGAATAGTCCACGTTAGCTGATGCTCAGACGCGCAGCAACCCAGAGTAGACTCAAAGTCGTGGTTCGGGATTCCGGTGCTCCTAACGACGACCGACGTATCGGTATACTCAACCTCGACCTGGCACAGGAGCCGGTTCTCGCCTGGAGTCGTGTAGTCCTCGACCTGGGCCGCATCGTCGCCGAGACAACGCCACGCGTTCAGCAGGTAAGCTGGGATATCGACCGACTCCGAGGCTGCTTCCCTGACACCGTCCGATGCCTGTGACAGACTCTGCACTTCAGTGGCGGCCAACCCATCCGGCTGCGTCGCCGGAGCAGGTTCGATCGAATCCGTGTTCGAGCAGGCGATGCCTACGAGGACCAGAATCGTGATCAGTATGAGGAAAGATGGAAGCAGGGCGGTCGTGATCTTGCGCCTTGACACCAACAACCTGGAAGTCCTGGCACGGAGATGCTGAACCCTTCCTCCGTTTCCTGAACCGCGATCTTGTATTTCATCCGATTCCCTCCTCGCTATTGATGGCACACACGACCATATCCGAGATTGGACTGAACTCACCTCGATCCGGCGTTTCGTTTTCATGAGAGCACTCCTTATCTCTTGAATGTGTTGGAGCGAGGATATCGGGGAGGTTTTAAGAAACTATGAAGGTAGTATGAACGATGCGTAGGCCGTGCTCGCGACTCGCTTCGGACCGGAGAGACAGAATTCGACAGCTCACAAGCAAGATTAAGGTCTGGTGTCCGCTTTTGGGGCGGCCGCGCATTATAGTTATTAGACAGGCACGGAGGAGCAGTCGTTGGACGAAGCGCAGGTCATAGCTCGGGTACGCGGTGGTACGACGGAGGCCTTCGGCGAAATCGTCGAGCACTACCAGACACCCATCGTCCGTTATCTGCTTCGAATGACCGGCGACGTCAATGTAGCAGAGGACCTGGCGCAAGACACATTCATTCAAGCGTACAAGAGCATTCTCAAGACGACCTCAGAGCTTTCCTTAAAGGCATGGCTCTACAAGATCGCCACCAACAACGCGCGACAGTTCCATCGCCCGGCGGCTGCTGCTCTCGTTCATTCCGCTGACCGGCTGAGAGAGGTCAGCGGAACCGAGACAGAGAACTCCCCAAATTCCGTGGTTGAGAGGACGGCGATAGAGGAAGCGTTGGTCCGGGTGCCTCACGAGCAGAGGGTCTGCATGGCCCTCCACTTCGTGGAGGGGCTCAAATACAGAGAGATCGCTGACATCGTCAGCGTGTCTGAGGAGGCGGTCCGTAAGCGAGTTGCGAGAGGAAGCAAGGAGTTTCGCACGGTGTACCGCGCGACCTCAGGAGAGGAAGACTAATGGACCACTCGGAAGTACAGGAGTTGCTGTTGGCATACGCCAACGGCGATCTGTATCGTCCGCAGCGGGAGTTCACCGAGGCGCATTTGGCAAACTGTGCTGACTGTCGCGCCGACCTGGCAGAGTACACGTGGGTGCGGAGCCAGGTCACCTCGCTGAGAGACGCGCCGATAACCTCGGATATCAAGGAGGCAACCATGTCGACGATTCAAGCTACGGGTACCGTAACAAGCCCTCGGCAAGGTCTAATGCGGCCGGTCCTGGTCGCCGCGGCCGTCGTCGCCGCGATCATAGTTCCGCTGGTACTCCAGTTGTCCGGCGCCGGACCCGGCGCGCCCTTAGCCGAGGCGTACGAGGTGATAAAGGGTCTGCAATCTTATCGCATGAGCGGCTCTACCTCCGTCACGGCGAACGGTGAGACCTCCGAAGGCGCTTTCGAGTGGGGATTCGCTGCCCCCGACCGATACCACGGGCGGCTGACGACGGGAGCCGAGATACAGAGCTTCATCATTATCGGAAGCGAGCAGTATGTGCGTGATTCTCGGGCCGATCAGATGAGCGGAAGCGTTGTCGTGATTACCGACGACGCGTCCAGCCCGATCCCTAGCCGAGAGGGCACGCTGCAGCTTCTCGACTCACTGGTCGACGTCAAGCGGCTGCCCGATGAAAAGCTCGATGGTGCAGACAGTTTCCACTACCGGGGACGTGTCGACATCGACCGCATGGTAGACGAGCAGGCGGCGAGCCTCGACCCCAAATCGACAGAATACCAGGAAGGCCTTGAGGCACTGGTCGTGCAGCGGAGCATCAAGATCGACGTTGAGCTGTGGATCGACAAGGGGGACTACTCGCTCCGACAGATGAGGCGGGATGTGACGTCGCCCACGACTGTTTCCGATGCCGATGGGACCCGGCAGGTTGGATCAATCACGGCCAGCGCGCTGGTTAGGTATCACGGCTTCGACGAGCCGGTAGAGATCAAGCGACCACTTACTTCGTCGGGCGACCTGGAGGATGGGTGGCACCTGGTAGGCAGCGGTCCGCCGGCCCCAACGATAGTCACTTCAGAACGGGACTAGCTGCCGTCATTACGGTAAGTGGTCTCGACCGATCGTACTTTAAGAGGGACACCAGATCATACTCAGAGTCGATGCGTCGTGCTCCCTGGTAGGTAATGATAAGGCGCGGCCCCAATGACAGCAAAGACAGGCGGAGGTGACAGAGAGATGTCGTACCAGGGCGAATATGTAATCGAAACAAGCGGATTCACCAATCGTTATGGGTCGATCGTGGCTGTAGACGGCGTCTCGTTGCGGGTGCCCCGAGGCCAGGTGTTCGGCCTCCTCGGGCCCAATGGAACCGGCAAGACGACGACCATTGGGATGCTGTTGTGGCTGGCCAGGCCGACTGCCGGGTCGGTCCGCCTCTTCGGCATAGGGCCGGAAGGCAATTCGAATGAGGCACTAGAAGGGTTGGCGCTATCGTCGAGTCTCCGGCCTTCTACCCGTACCTGTCCGGGCGGCGTACATCGTCGCGATAGGCGTACTGGCGTTCTGGGTGTTCCAGCGGCGGGATATCGGTGGCGCTAGTGGGACGTAGCACACCTGGTTCTTCCTGATACCGCGATCCGCTCAGTCTGAGCCGGTCGAAGACGTGATAGACTTCTGTGGCCTCAATTCCACCACGGTTTTGGATCGGAGGGACCCCGATGATCAAACTCAGCTGGATGGCCCGCGCGACCGACGCAGAAGTGTTCGAGGGCCACGTCAAGTTCGCCCGTGAGCTCGATCTAGACGTAATCGACTTTCACGTCGGCGGGATGCCGCGCGACCCGGACTTCCTCTGGCGCATCAAAATGCTCTGCGTCAAGGGCGGCCTTCCCATTGGATACCTGGGATCGGGCACCCTTGCGGGTCCGATCGAAGACAAGAAAGAACGGCTGGACACGGCGAAGGCCGACGTAGACCTGGCAGCATTCCTCGGGGCGCAGATGATCCGCTCATTCGCCCGCCACAAGTGGCCGGACACGGTGGAAGAGCAAGAGGCCATCTGGGGCCCAATGATCGAGTCCTTCCAGGAGATCTGCGACTACGCCGCTGAGAAGGGTGTAGTCGTAGGCCTCCAGAATCACAATCACGGTAGCTTCTGTATGAACGCAGACCAGGCGCTCCGCATACTGTCGGACACCGGCCGTGAGAACCTGACCTTCATCATGGACACTGGCCAATGGCAGGGTTCCCTCGGGGGTGCGCCCCGAGGCTGGCGGGACATCACCGTCGACATTTACAAGGACTACATGGAGCGGACCGCCCCGCACGCCACATATGTGCGCGCCAAGATCTACAAGATCGACAGCGGCCACGAGGAGTGGCTCGACTATCCGCGTATCTTGAAGATCCTCAGGGGAGTCGACTTCAACGGTAATATCTCCATCGTGTTCGAGGGAGGCGACCGCAATAGCGTGGACACCAACGAGTGCCTGAAACTGGCCGCCAACCACCTCCGAGAGGTCATAGCCGAGTCGGCATAGTGAGCCAACCGCCGTCGACCGGACTTGATAGAAGCCAGATGCGCGATCGCGAGATTCGCCTCGAGAATCTCACCCGTCGCGAATTCAGAGAGGCCCTCGAAGATGGTCACTTCCGTGCGGCGATCATCGCGACGGGCAGCGTCGAGCAGCACCTGGAGCACCTAGCGCTGGGCCAGGACATCAACTCCAGCACCCACGTGGCCGAGCGAGTCGCCGAGAAGCTCTACCCCAACGTGATCGTGGCGGTGCCAATGTCCATCGGCGTCGCCGAGCACCACATGCACTCCGCGGGCACGTTGGCAGCCAAGCCGGGAAGCTGGCTCGCGGTTCTGTTCGACGCGGTAGAGAGCCTGGTGCGGCACGGCGTGACCAAGGTGCTGCTGCTCAACGGCCACGCTAAAAACGGGGGCCCGGCACGGGCGGCACTACCTCAGTGGCAAATGCACCTCAGTAACGTGCAGATCGCCACGGGCTGGGCGGACGAAGCAAAGAGCGAAAAGCAGCAGAGGCCCATCCTCAAGAACATCGAGGAAGCTGGTCGCGGAGAGCTCGACATCCGGTTCAACAGCTACTGGGACCTCATACCCCGCGAGTTCGCCGAGAAGGTCCTGACCACCGGCTCCATGCCCGGACACGCCACCGAGTTCGAGACCGCCTTCACAATGCACGCCCTCCCGGCCAACATACGGCCCGACGCCCTCGCTCACAACTCGGACCAAGACCCCGCAGCGGCCACCGCCGAAACAGGCCGCCTCCTCGTCGACAAGGCGGTGGACGGAGTCGCCGCTCTAGTCGACGAGATGCTGGAGAACCACTGATAACACGGAGTCCACGGATTTTCGGTTTCCCGCAACTCCGTGGGCTCCGTGCTCACTGTGGTGCAATCTTAGCAAACTAACCTAACACTCCTAGCGTTACCTCCGCTGCAGCGTTACGATCTTGGGCATGGCGTTGACCCCACAATTCGTCCAAAAACCCCACGGGAGAGCCTGTTATGGATCGAGACAAGAAGGTCGAAAAGCTGTCCGAAGAGATATCCATGATGAAGGGCGAATTCAGCAAAACCTAGGCTGAACTTCGACAGATGCTCCAAGCCATGAGCTCTATGGCGAAGGACCAGACTGCGGCCACTGAACCCGACCTGCAAACGACGCGAACGGACCTTCCGCGGAGCAGCCGCCGCGGGCCGCCCCGTCCCTCGAAGGCCCCCCCTGAAACCTCGGGCCAGAAGGACCCCACGGCCAGCTTGAGCCTCTCGCAGTCGGAGCTCGATCTGATGGTGAAGGAGTCGAAGGTCGGTGCTCAAAGGCGAACTGTCCGCGGTCCCAAGGGTGGGGGGACGCGCTGATGTCGGTCGACCGCCTGGCCCAGGAGCTGCGGAAGGCCGGCTCCGCCGAGAGCGGCGGCCGTGCTGTCTGAGTACATCGTCGCAGAGCGGAAAGCAACGCGTGCGAACGCTGACTGGGGGCCCGTCGAGGTCCGGCCGTTCCGGCCGGCGCAGGCCGCCGGCGTCCGGGATACGGGTCCGTCGAACAAGCTCGACGACTACAGACCGGCGTATCCCAGCGACCTCACCGACTCGAAGTGGCGCGCCATCGAGCCGCTGATTCCTCCCGCCACATCGGGCGGCAGGCCATCCAAGTACGAAAGACGCGATATCGTAAACGCGATCCTGTATCAGCTAAGGACGGGATGTTCGTGGCGAAGCATGCCGGAGGACCTTCCGCCCTGGAAGATCGTGCATCATTACTACAGAGTGTGGCGAGAGGACGGGAGTTGGGAGCCGATTCTCGCGGGGCTCGTAGGTACTTTCGACGCTGGTAGCGGCCCCCCCCCGAGACTTGCGACAGATCTGGTCTGGAGTCGCACGAGTAGCTGATTGTCCGTCTTGTAGAGCCCCCGCCATCAAAGGCCGAGCCAGCCTGCTTCCTACGTCCTATGCAATCGGCGCCTCTACGTTCGGCCAAAAGACCGAGGTCGACCAGTAGCTCCGAAATAGTGGCCTTCTCTTCTTCGGCCAGGGGTCTGAGTGGACACGATCAGGCTACGTTTTGGCCTCGAAGATGACCACCCCCAGACGCTGAGGGCAACTGGACACATCATGGGAGTCACTGGAGAGCATGTGCCAGATCGAATCTGAGTCGCTGAAGAAGCTCCGAGAGCCGGCCAGGCGAGTCCTGTGCTCGCTAGTATCCCGTTCTAGGCGATCGGGGCGTCTCTTCCCGAGGCGCTGAGACCCCGCCTCCGATAGCTGGCAGGAAGTGGACCTCGGTGTTTTCGCCCACCTTCTCCAGCATCCCGATGGGCGTCACCTCGCCGTCGACGGCTACCGAGATGTTCGACTTCATGCGGAACTTATCGACAAGGCGTTCCTTGGTCCCGGGGTGGATCTCTTCGAGGTTGTTGATGATCTCGCGGACCGTCGAGCCGGCCACCTCGACGGTCGTCTGGCCGTCGGTCAGGCTCTGCATGAGCGGTGGAATGAATACCGTAGCCATCCCGCTATCCCGCCTTGCTCCACATCCCTTCGACAATCGCCACCGGATTCATCGGCAGTCGTTCCAAGCGAACGCCCGTGGCGCGGTACAGCGCGTTGGCCACGGCCGCCGGAGGGGGAACGATGTTGGCTTCGCCGACTCCTCTGACCCCGTATGGGTGGGTCGCGCTCGGGATCTCCACGATCACGGTGTCGATCATCGGCAGGTCCAAGCTGATGGGCATTCGATAGTCGAGCAGGGTCGAGTTGGCCATCGTGCCGTCGTCGTTCATGAAGTACTCTTCGTTGAGCGCCCAGCCGATGCCCTGCACGCTGCCACCCTGCATCTGGCCCTCGACGTAGCTCGGATGGATGGCCTTCCCCGCGTCCTGTACGGCTGTGACGCGCCGTATCTGCACCTTGCCGGTGTCGGGATCGACCTCCACGTCGACGATGTTGCCGGAGAACGAGCCGCCGCCGGCACCGACTCCGCCGGCGTCGACGGTGCCGCGCCCAACAATGGGCCCGCCCGTTTCGTCTAGCTCTCCCGCCAGCTCTTTGAAGCTCATCTTCAATTCGGGGTCGGCCTTGGACCGGTAGACGCCGTCGACCGCCTCAATGCTATCCGCGGCCACCTCCCACACCATCGCCGCTCTCTCGATCATCTGGTTCTTGACGTCCTCGGCCGCCTTATACGCTGCCCAACCGGTCGCGTAGGTGGTGCGGCTGCCGCCGGTCACGTCGGTCTTGCCGATGGAGTCGGTATCGACGACCGTGGCCTGTACGTCTTCGGCCGGTATTCCGAGAGCTTCGGCTGCCTGCATCCCGATAGAGGCGCGCGTGCCGCCGATGTCCGTCGAGCCTTCGACGAGGCTGACGATGCCGTCGTAGTTGACGCTCAAAGTTACGCTTGACTGCAGTCCGACGTTAAACCAGTAACCCACTGCAACGCCTCGACCTCGATTTGGTCCTCCTAGAGGAGCGTTGTAGTGGGGATGGCTCTTAATTGCTTCCAGCACCTGCTCGCAGCCGATTCGTGGGAAGACCGGCCCATCGGCCCTGCGCGTCCCCTCTTTCGCCGCGTTGCCGAGCCGGAACTCGACCGGATCCATGCCGAGCTGTTCCGCGATCTCGTCGACGATTTGCTCGGTTGCGAAAGCCGCGTTTGTGGCACCAGGCGCCCGGTAGGCCTGGGTCTTCGGCTTGTTAACGACGACGTCATATCCGTCTACGAGCAGGTTGGCGATATCGTACGGCGCGAAGATGCACTTAGCGCCGGCACTCACGGGCGAGCCGGGAAATCCGCCGGCTTCGTAAGCCAGGTGCGCTTGTGCGGCCGTAATCCTGCCCTCTCGGTCCGCGCCGATTTTGACCTTGATGTAAGAGCCGGGCGTCGGGCCGGTCGCTTCGAACACCTCTTTCCGGGTCATGACCGCCTTGACGGGGCACGCGGACTTTTTGGACAGGAGCGCCAGAGGCGGCTCCAGATAGCTGGGTATCTTGCCTCCGAAGCCGCCGCCTATCTCCATAGGAGTCACCTTGATCCGTGACTCTTGGAGATCGAGTACCTGAGCAACTTCCTTCCGCACGGTGAACGAACCCTGGGTACTCGTCCATATCTGAATCCTGCCGTCGTTGTTCCAGAGCACCGACGTGACTTGCGGCTCGATATAGCCCTGGTGGACGGTAGCAGTGTTGAACTCGCGCTCAACGACGACGTCCGCGTCGGCGAATCCTCGCTCGACGTCGCCGTTTTGGTACTGGAAGTGCTCGGCGACGTTGCTTACCTTGTCGGTCTGTTCGCCGAACTCTTCAGTCCGCAGGTCGTCGTGGAGAATTGGCGCACCGTCAGCCATAGCATCGGGAGCGGTGAGCACAGCCGGAAGCACCTCGTATTTCACGTCTATGAGCGCCACTGCTTGCTCAGCGATATGCGGGCTGTCTGCGGCAACGGCGGCGATTGCGTGGCCCTTGTACAAGGCCTTGTCGCGGGCAAGGATGTTGCGCTGGAGGTTCCTGACGTTGGAGGCGCCTTCGCCGAGATCGACCTGGCCATCCGCGACGTCGGGCAAATCTTTGGCGGTGACGACGGCGTGGACTCCCGGAAGGCCTTCGGCCCTGCTGGTGTCGATGGACTTGATGACCGCGTGGGCGTGAGGACTGCGAAGGAACTTGGCGTGCAGCAACCCCGCCGTATAGAAATCCGCCCCGTAAAGCGCGCGACCGGTAACCTTGTCGGCGCCGTCGGGACGAATCGGGCGCGTGCCGATAACGGCGTACTTCCCGTCGCTAGCCAGCACAACGTTGCTGTCTTGGGTGGTCGTCAACCGATACTATTAGGCCCAGGCGCTAGGCAAAGAACTTCCGTCGCTCCTGCCCTTCGCCCAGACGGCTTCCATGATCGCAACAGGGTTCATAGGCAGTCGGTCCATCCGTACGCCGAGGGCTCGGTATATCGCGTTGGCGACAGCCGCCGGTGGCGGAACGATCGGTACCTCGCCGACACCGCGGACTCCAAAGGGATGTCCGGGGTTGGCAACCTCGACGATCACCGTGTCGATCATGGGAAGATCGAGAGCGATCGGCATCCGGTAATCGAGGAACGTGGCGTTGGCCATCCGCCCCTGGTCGTCCATGAAGTACTCTTCGTTGAGAGCCCAGCCGATGCCCTGCACCGTTCCGCCCTGCATTTGGCCCTCGACGTAGCTCGGATGGATGGCCTTCCCGGCGTCTTGGACTATCGTCGCTCGAAGGATACTGACCTTGCCCGTTTCGGGGTCGGCCTCAATGTCGACTATCAGACCGGCAAACGCTCCGCCAACCCCCGTCGGGTCGATAGTCCCTTTACCGACTATCGCGCCGCCGGTATCGTCCATCTGGTCGGCCATCTCTTTGAAGGTCATCTTGAGCTCCGGATCGGACTTGGATTTGATGACCCCCCTGTCCATTTCAATCGAACTTTTATCGATTTCCCAGATCATGGCCGCTCGCTCGACCATCTGGCTGTTCACGTCCTCAGCGGCCAAGTAGGACGCCCAGCCCGTGGCGAAGGTGACACGGCTTCCGCCGGTCCCGACGGTGAATCCGATCGAGTTTGTGTCCACTACAGCAGGATGGACGTCCTCGGCGGGGATGCCGAGCGTCTCTGCCGCCTGCATGGCCAGGCCAACCCGGGAACCGCCGATGTCAGGCGAGCCCTCGATCAACGAGGCGGTGCCGTTCTTGTTTACGTTTATGGTCGCCGACGACTGCAGCCCAGCGTTAACCCAGAAACCGATGGCCACGCCTCTGCCGCGGTTGGGGCCTTCCAACGGTGCGGTGTAGTGCGGATGATTCTTCATCGCCTCCAGCACTTCGACGCAACCGATACGCGGGAACAGAGGGCCATCGACGCGGCGAGTCCCCTCTTTCGCCGCGTTCGCCAGTCTGAATTCGATCGGGTCGAGACCGAGCTTCTCCGCCAACTCGTCAACGACGGCCTCGGAAGCCAACTCCGCGTGGGTAGCGCCCGGAGCTCGATAGGCGGCCGACTTGGGCTTGTTGACCACTACGTCATAACCATCAATTAGGGCATTTTCGATTTCGTAGGGAGCGAAGACGCACTGACAAGCAGCGTCCACGGGGGATCCTGGGTAGCCTCCGGCCTCGAAGGCGATATAGGCCTGCCCGGCCACGATCTTGCCTTCGTTGGTCACACCCATCTTCACCTTGACGTAAGAGCCCGGCGTAGGCCCGGTTGCCTCCAGGTCCTCCGCTCTGGTCATCGCGTTCGCGACTGGGCGGCCTGTCTTCTTCGACAGTATCGCCGCTACCGGCTCGACGTAGGGTTCCCACTTGCCGCCGAAGCCGCCGCCTATCTCCATCGGCGTCAGCTTGACGTCGGACAGCGGCACACCCAGGATTCCCGCGGTCGCATCCCTTATATCGAAAGGCGCCTGCGAGCTGTTCCAGATATCGACCTTGCCGTCCTTGTTCCAGAAAACCGTGCAGCTGTGGGGCTCGATATATCCTTGATGTACCGTCGCAGTGTTGAACTCGCGTTCGACTATAATGTCGGCCTTGGCGAAACCCGTCTCTACGTCACCCTTCTTGTACTGGATATGGGCAGCGACGTTGGTGTTACCGGGCTTTTCCTCGCCGCCTTCTGTCGTCCTTACGTCGTCGTGCAAAATCGGCGCACCGTCGGCCATCCCCTGGAGTGCTGTCGTTACAGGCGGGAGTACTGCGTACTCCACTTCTATGAGGGACACAGCCTCGTCTGCGATATGGGGGCTGACGGCAGCCACGGCCGCTACCGGATGCCCTCTGTACAGCACCTTCTCGGTCGCCATGCAGTGCTCGCGCACTCGCTTGGCTTTGAACGTTCCAAGGGAACTTGTAACTGTGTCGTCGGGGCCGGACTCGGGAAAATCTTTGCCGGTAATAACGGCGCGGACCCCTTCGAGAGCCTCGGCCTTGCTGATATCGACCGACTTGATGCGCGCGTGGGAATGTGGGCTACGAAGCAACTTGGCGGCCAGGACGCCGGAGGCCCTGAAGTCCGCGCCGTACTGGGCGCGGCCGGTAACCTTGTCGGCCCCGTCGTGCCTGATCGGCCGCGTGCCGACCACGTCGTAGGTTTTGGTGGCAAGCACCACGTTTGGGTCATATGCAGTCGTCGTCATACCGTGACCTCCTACATCTTTCCCGCAGCGTCCATGACCGCTCGAACGATCTTGTCGTATCCTGTGCAGCGGCAGAGGTTACCAGCCAGCCATAGCCGAATCCTCTGCTCCGAGGGGTTGGGTTCAGCCTCCAATAGCGCTTTGGAAGCCACTATGAATCCGGGAGTGCAGATGCCGCACTGGAGAGCCGCGTTCTCAAGGAACGCCTGCTGAATCGGGTGAAGCCCTTCCGGCGATGCGACCCCTTCGATGGTCAAGATCTCTTTGCCTTCGGCTTCGACGCCGAGCACGAGGCACGAATCGACAATGCGGCCGTCGTGGTTAACGGTGCAGGCTCCGCAGTTGCCGTCGTTGCAGCCCTCCTTCGAGCCGGTCAGCCCGACGACGTCGCGCAGACACTCGAGCAGGCTTTGGCGTGGCTCGCAGAGGAAGTCTACGTCCTCGCCGTTTATTCGCGTCTGTACATGGGTCTTAGTCGGCATCTACGGTGCCTCCCTTGGCTCTGGTTATGGCGGCGGCCAACGCTCGTCTGGTAAGCACGTCACAGAGGTGCTTACGGTATTCCACGGTGCCGCGCATGTCGGTGATGGGGCTCGCGGCTTCCTTGGCCAACTTGCCGGCCTCCTGAACGGTAGCTTCATTCGCGGGCTGGCCGGCCAGCGCCTCGCTTATCTTGTTTACAAGCAGCGGTGTCGGCGCCACCGATGCCAGCGCTACGCGCGCGGACTTGAGCGTACCATTGTCGAGGACCACTGAAACGCCGGCGCCCGCCACGGCGATGTCCATCTCGTTTCTCGGAATGAACCGGATGTACCGCGCGCCGAAGTTGTCTGGCGAAGGTGGGAAGTGTAGCGAGACGAGCAGTTCGTTGGACTCCAGCACGTTCTGGCTCGGTCCGGTGCAGAAATTCTCGACGGCCACCTCTCGTGTCCCATTGGGCCCGGCGATCTTGCACATGACGTTGTGAGCGATCATGGCGGGGATGGAATCGGCGCTCGGTGTGGAATTACAGAGGTTTCCACCGATGGATGCACGGCCCTGTATCTGTATTCCGCCGATCAGCGACGCCGCGTCGATCAGGCCGGGATAGGCCTTCGCGACCTCCGGGTTCTGGTATATCTTGTAGCAAGGCACCGCCGCGCCGAGGGTCAGACCTCCAGTAGCGCTATAGCTGAGCTCGTTCAGCTCCGGAATTTCCTTGATGTCCACGATGAGCTCAGGGCTGTTGACGCGTTCCGGGTTGACCCGTAGCAAAACGATCAGGTCGGTCCCACCGGCCATAGGCCTCGCCTTCCCACCGCTCTCATCGAAAATCCCGATTGCCTCGTCCAACGTAGATGGACTGGCGTAATCAATCCATTTCAATATCCGACTCCTTTCTAGCTCCAGATTCCTTGAGCGCCGGAAGTCCCTCGATGTTAACGCGCTAGGTGCAGGAAATCAGACGGGACTTGGTCGCGTTTTTTAGGTACGAAAGAAGGTCTGCTGAAGCCCCCCCTCCGCAACCGGCACCAGTATAGCAGACCTCATTTTGGTCAACAACGACGCCCGATCCGGCAAAATCGCTAGCCGACCTTGGGAACGACCGCGCGCTTGTGGGTCGTGATGCCGATGCTCTTGTCGCCCTCAAACGCTTCGACCGAGAAGGTCAGACGGTTCCGGTCCACTTCAGTCAGGGTGGCCGTGACACGGACGGTCTCGCCGACGGAAGTCGGGGCGAGATGCCTCATGCCATCGACTGCGTACCCGACGGTCGTATGCCCTTCGGGAACGTAGCGATCCGACGCTTCGATGCTGCACTGCTCCATGAGCATCAGCAGCGAAGGAGTCGAGAGCACGTCCGCGCCTTCTTTGCCCATACGGTTGATAGTAAGGGGAAGAGTTACCTCTGTTTCGACCTCAGCGCTTTGACCTACCTCTAACCTGTCCATCGTCATCGGCGGGAACCTCCGGAGCAAAGACGTAGGCTTTCAAAATACGTGGGACTATACTCTACTGAGGGCACTTGCGAAGCACAAGGTCATGGTCCGTGGGAGTCCGGCAACCGGTATGAATCCATAGTATGTCGAACCAGATGAGCGTCGTTACCGGCGCCTTTGGCTACACCGACCAGCACATTACCCGGCGGCTTCTGTCGATGGGTGCGCGCGCGTGCGGACTCTCACGGGTCATTCTGACCGCCCGAGTCCCTTTGGCTACCGTGTCGACGTCGCCCCTTTCAGTTTCGACGACCCGGACCGGCTCGCAGCCAGCCTCGAAGGGGCCGACTCGCTGTACAGTCCGTACTGGATCAGGTTCGCCAAGGGTGCCCTAACGTTCGACGGCGCGGTGGAGCGGGCGGGCGTTGGACGACTCGTTCACGTCAGCATCACCAACGCCTCCAGCGATTCACCGCTGCCATACTTCCGGGGCAAAGGGCAGGTCGAAGAGGCGGTGCGAGCTTCGTGGCTGTCGTACGCCATCCTCCGGCCCACGCTGGTGTTCGGCAAGGAGGACATCCTGGCCAACAACATCGCGAGGGCTCTGCGCCGGATGTCCCTCTTCGGTATCTTCGGGTCGGGGGACTATCGCGTCCAACCGATATACGTCGACGACCCGGCGGCGATGGCCGCAGGCGCGGGTCAGGACACGGGCGACCAGACCGTCGACGCCGTAGGCCCCGAGGTCTACGCATATGAAGAACTGGTCCGGCTGATCACCGCAGAGGTTGGAAGCCGGGCCAGGATCATACACGTCAGTCCTGGCGTCGCGTCCTTCCTGACGCGGCTGCTGTGGTACTTCCTAGAAGACGTCGTGCTTACACGAGGCGAGATCGAGGGTTTGATGGCAAACCTGCTTGTATCGGACAGCCCGCCGACGACGCGTACCCTCATCGTTTGAAGAAAATCTACGATCTGCCGCCCTTACTGTACGTCAAGGGCGAGTTGAGGCCGGAGGACGAGCGTTCTGTCTCGGTCGTGGGGACGCGGAAGCCAACAGCGTACGGCAGGGAGGCTGCGTACCAGTTGACCTACGACCGGGCGTCCGCCGGGGTAACGATAGTGAGCGGGCTGGCCCGAGGGATCGACGGGACCGCCCACCAGGCAGCCCTCGAGGCGTTGGCAGCGGACCATCGCGGTTCTCGGCAGCGGCGTCGATGTGATATACCCTAGAGAACACACGGCCCTGGCCTCCGAGATAGTCCAACGAGGCGCGTTGGTCAGCGAGCACCCGTTGGGGACGCGGCCCAGCGCTCAGAACTTCCCCAGGCGGAACCGGATTATGAGCGGTATGACACTCGGTACTGTAGTTGTGGAAGCTAGCGATGGCAGCGGTGCGCTGCATCACGGCCAAACACGCCCTGGAACAGGACCGCGAGGTCTTCGCGGTGCCTGGCAACATTTTCTCTCCGAAAAGCCGGGGCTCCAACGACATCATCCGCGACTCGGCGGCCAAGCTCGTGACCGACCACAAGGATATCCTGGAGGAGCTTAATCTCGCATCCATCGAGCAACAGCTCGAGATGACAGCGGTCATCCTTCCCGACGAAAACGAGTCGAAGGTGTTACCGTATGTTACGTATGATCCCATTCACATCGACGAGATAATCCGCAATGCTGGGATGGACATCTCATTGGTAAGCGGCGCCCTGGCGCTGATGGAGCTCAAGGGGCTCGTCAAACAGGTAGGCGCAATGAACTATATTAGACTCAAGGAGGCATCAGCCGAATACCAGGCAGTGTAACCAATATGGCAAAAGATCTTGTAATTGTTGAATCTCCGGCAAAGGCCCGCACTATAGAGCGTTTCCTCGGGGACAAATACGAGGCGAAGGCGTCGATGGGGCACGTCCGCGATCTGCCGCGCAGGTCGATGGGCGTGAAGGTCGACGACCTCAGCTTCGAGCCGACGTACGACGTGCCGCCCGACAAGCGCAAGATAGTGTCCGAGCTGGCGAAGGCGTCGAAGAGCGCCAACATCGTATATCTCGCAACTGACCCCGACCGGGAAGGGGAGGCGATCTCGTGGCACCTGATCAAGGCTGCCAAGATCGACGAGTCCAAAGTGAAGAGGGTGGTGTTCCACGAGATCACCCAGCGGGCCGTCGAGGAAGCCTTCGCGCACCCTCGCGACCTGGACCTGCACCTCGTCAACGCGCAGCAGGCGCGTCGCGTCCTCGACCGGCTGGTCGGGTACGACCTCAGTCCGGTGCTCTGGCGGAAGGTCAGGCGCGGTCTGTCGGCGGGACGCGTACAGTCGGTCGCGCTGCGACTGATAGTGGACAGAGAGCGTGAGATCAACGCGTTCGTGGCCGAAGAATACTGGTCGATCACCGCTGGGCTGACCAAACTGCCGCGCAACGGCAAGGAGCTGACATTCGAGGCGGCGCTCCGCTCGGTCGACGGGCAGCGTGGCCGCCTGAAGATACCGAACGGCGAGGAAGCACGGAGCATAGTCTCGGACCTCGAAGGCGCAATCTATCGAGTCGCGATCGTTAAGAAGAAAGAGACTCGCAACCGTCCCGCCGCTCCTTTCA
>Ga0310121_10002175_pt1 | contig 19063 bp, 17 predicted proteins | sample CB27_Tmax_986_MG_FD_203504 | JGI IMG/M metagenome (GOLD analysis project Ga0310121, IMG submission 203504) | Marine microbial communities from Western Arctic Ocean, Canada - CB27_Tmax_986 | ecosystem: Environmental > Aquatic > Marine > Oceanic | place: Canada: Western Arctic Ocean | collected...
CACTGCAATGAATGTCACACGCCAATGATCGAGGGGCGATACGACTTCAGCCGCACCGGGTTAGGAGGCAGAGCGTTCCCCAACATCTTCGACCTAGGGTATACGGCTATATCAGCCAATGTCACACCCCACCCAACCCTTGGTATCGGCGCGTGGACCGACGAACAAATCAAGCGGGCCATTGCCGAGGGGATCCGCCCGGATGGTTCTCAGATGCTCCCCAGTATGGGATTTGCGTACTACGCGAGGATGACCGATGAGGACCTAGACGCGCTCGTGGTATACCTTCGTTCTCTGCCACCGCAACCAGAGGAATAACCGGAAGATCACCGCGCAGTCCAACCGCCATCGATTTTGAGGCTTGAACCGGTCATCAAGGACGAATCCGGCGATGCCAGGAACATGACCGCGGCTACGACCTCACGAAGCTGTCCGATGCGCCCCATAGGGATGCAATCAAGGGCCCACTGTTTAAACGCTTTGTCTTCGAACATAGGTACGGTCATGGGTGTTTCGATGAACGTTGGCGCGACACTGTTCACGCGAATACCTCGAGATGCCAGCTCGACACCCATCGATTTCGTCAATCCCTCGACAGCGTGTTTCGTCATGCAGTAGGCAGTTCTATTCGGGGCACCTATGTGCCCCATCTGCGACGACATGTTTATGATCGAACCTCCGTTTCCGGAACGTAGCATGACGCGAGCCGCACTCTGCGCCGCCAAAAATAACGCCCGCACGTTGAGCTCTATCATCTCATCAAGCACATCTTCGGCAATGTCTACGAACGGCTGTGGCGCATTGGTGCCGGCATTGTTAAGGAGGATGTCCAGTCGATCCACTCTCTCCAGTCTTTCCCGAAATGAACGGTCCTTGACATCTTCGACCCAGATTTCAACTGCGCGTCCCAGCCTGTCCGCCAAGGACGCGAGATCCTTCTCACTTCTCGCAACAGCGATCACACGCGCGCCAGCCTCAACCATCGCCTCCGCGCATGCCTCACCGATTCCGCGACTCGCTCCGGTTATCAACGCTACTCGACCCGATAGATCCCAGGTCGTCGCACTACCTTCACTCATAAACTACCTCCCTCCAACGACAGGGACCACAGGATTGCAGTGCAAGTCAACATTACCTAGCATGTTCCGACGCCTCAGAACTCGGAGAACAAACATGGCGCGCCATCTTAAAGAGGGCAAGTCGGCAGACGAAGTCGCTCTGGAAGACGCAAAGATTCGCGAAGTCGTAGAAGGCATCCTTGACGACATAAGCTCCAATGGGGATAGAGCCCTGAGAGATTATTCGGAGCGCTTTGACCAATGGTCGCCAGAATCGTTCCGCTTGAGTGCGGAAGAGATCAATGCCTGTCATCAGCAACTCTCTGAGCAAGTCATCGAAGACATCAAATTCGCACAGACGCAGATCAGGAACTTTGCCCAAGCACAAAAGGATGCGCTGAGGGACATCGAAATAGAAACACTGCCAGGGGTGGTACTGGGCCACAAGAACCTCCCGGTGAATAGCGTCGGTTGCTATGTGCCAGGCGGCAAGTACCCAATGGTGGCATCGGCCCACATGAGCGTCGTCACAGCCAAAGTCGCTGGCGTGAATCGCATCGTTGCTGCGGCACCGCCTCACAAAGGCGCGCCGAGTGCGGCCATCGTCGTCGCCATGGACCTGGGTGGGGCCGATGAGATCTACTGTCTCGGCGGTGTCCAGGCAGTAGCGGCCATGGCGCTTGGCACCCAGACTGTCGACCCCGTGGATATGATCGTGGGTCCGGGTAACGCTTACGTTGCGGAGGCGAAGCGGCAACTTTTCGGGCGGGTCGGAATCGACCTGCTGGCGGGTCCGACCGAAACGTTAGTCATCGCAGACGATAGCGTGGATGGCGAGCTCTGCGCCGCCGATTTGCTGGGACAGGCCGAGCACGGCCCCACCTCCCCGGCGATTCTGCTAACCGACTCAGAACAGTTGGCGAAAGACACTATGGCGGAGGTCGATCGGCAACTCGAAGTATTACCGACGGCTGAGATTGCCGGCGCCGCTTGGCGCGACCACGGTCAGGTCATCGTCTGTGACAGTGTCGAAGAAATGGTGCGAATCGCAGACGAGATCGCGTCCGAGCATGTGCAAGTAATGACCCGTGATCCCGACTATTTCTTGGACAACATGACCAACTACGGAGCACTGTTCCTCGGACCGGAAACTAATGTGTCCTACGGCGACAAGGTGATCGGCACGAACCACACCTTGCCGACAAAGAAAGCCGCACGGTACACAGGCGGATTGTGGGTCGGGAAGTTCATCAAGACCTGCACGTATCAGAGGGTGACGGAACAAGCCTCGCTCCATGTGGGCGAGTACTGCTCGCGGCTATGTGACCTAGAGGGATTCATGGGCCACAAGGAACAGGCTGACATCCGGATCCGAAGGTACGGTGGCTGACTCGCTCAACGAGTCAATCAGCCATAATTGACAGCTTCTTATTCTCCTAAGGCTTTGATTTATAAGCCTGCACCAATTTTATCGAGGGAAGGTTAGAATTATCTGCCCACAACGATCCGACAAAAATTCAAAGAGGACTGCAAGATGAAATTCTCTCTGCGTTTAGCGTTGGCCTCCGCGGCCCTGCTTTTTGGACTCGCCCAAACGACCAGCGCGCAAGACGACGGTACCGCCTTCATGGTGACCTATATAGAGGTCGCACCTTCCGCCACTGAACAAACAGCCGAGTTGCTCACAGAGTACACTGAGGCAAGCCGTGGAATGGGCGGGAACATGGGCTTTCAGGCCCTCCAGCGTATCGGTCAAACTAACCATTTCGCCATTCTGGAGATCTGGCGGGATGCACAAACCCGCGACGCTCATGCCGGCTCTGCTCGTGCAGAGCGTTTTCGCACCAGCCTAGACCCTCTACTGTATAGCCCGATCGATGCGCGTGAGCATGGCGACCTCGCAACGGCCGCGGGCGCAGAGGTTGGGGCCGACGGAGTTTTCGCGGTGACCCACGTGGACGTGACACCGAACAATACCGATATAGCGGTTGAGCTCCTCAATACGCTGGCAGCCGAAAGTCGCCGGGACAACGGCAACGGGCGGTTCGACGTATTGGTTCAGTCCAACCGACGGAATCATATGACGGTCGTTGAAGCTTGGGAGGACGCGGCTGCGCGGGAAGCCCATTATGGCGCTGAACATACGATAACGTTCCGCGCGAGCGTCTTTCCGCTGAGCGGTGCCCTTTACGACGAGCGGCTCTACCGCTCTCTTTGATCTGGTTGGACCGACAGCGCACGACCTCATAGCGCGGGTGGCGAGGCGCTCCTCACCTTGCGGCCCCCAGATAGTAATGATTACCATTTTTATTACCCGCTTGCACTGGAAGGACACGCGTTGACCTTGGCCGACCTTAAGAGAGGTGACCGCGCCCGAATCTGCGCCATAGAGCCCGGTGAGCGAAGCGTTCAGCGGCTGATGGTCATGGGACTGGTCGAAGGTGCAGAGCTCGAATGCCTCGGTGGATCCCTAGGCGGGGATCCAGTGGAATTCCTGCTCCAAGGTAGCGCCCTATCACTCCGTTGTTCCGACGCACGGCATTTCCGGGTGACGCCGACCTCCGTACACGAAGCGCGCTAATGACCGACCCAGCAACCATTACCGTTCCCGTCGAGCGTCTCACCGTCTCCCGAGAGAAAACCATTGCCCTAGTCGGCAATCCCAACACGGGCAAGAGCACTGTCTTTAATCGGCTAACCGGGCTACGCCAGAAAACAGCTAATTACCCTGGCGTCACCGTCGAGAAGCGGGTCGGGAAACTAAACTTGGGAGGCTCGATATTTGATCTCATCGATCTGCCGGGTATCTATTCGTTGAGTCCGAATTCTACCGACGAACGTATCACCGTCGATGTGCTGCTGGGGCGCGTCCCGGGCACGCCACAACCCGACGTGCTAATAGCAATCGTGGATGCTACACGGCTCTATCAGGGCCTGTATCTCCTACAACAGCTCGCTGAACTCGGTCGACCCGTAGTAGTCGCGCTCACCATGACAGACGACGCCATCAACAAGAACATTCGGATCGAGATCGATGCTCTTCAAAAGGTGCTTGGAGGCGTCCCAGTATGTGAGATCGTTGGAACCACCGGGAAGGGATTCGCACATCTTAACTCCATGGTCGGAGCGGCCATGAGTCAAGAGCAGCCGGACAAGCATTCCTTCTGGCCGGAGTTGCGTCACTCGGCGGAGGCGCTTTTGAAGAGGGCAAATCAGTCGTCACTCGCACTCGTGGAAGTCGAGCGGGCGATCATCGACGAAGACCCCGTAGCAGTGCGCGAACTGCAAGGCGCCCTGGGCACCACTGCGGATTCCCAGATTCTGGCGCACCGGAGCGCGCTCTGCGGAGATGATCCACCTTTGGCCGTCGAAGCGAGGGTACGATACGGCTGGATTTCCAAGGCCCTCCCAGATCTAGAAACCAAAGCCCCGGCACCAATACGGTGGGTGACGAAGCTCATCGGCTGGTTAAACCGTCCGTTTCAGGCAACGTTCATGTTCTTCGGGCTAATGGCCGTTATCTTTCAGGCCGTTTTCGCCTGGGCGACTCCGTTGATGGATCGGATCGACGAAGCGGCGAGCGGACTGGGTGTTTGGGTGCAGAGCACACTGCCACCCGGTATGGTGAGCAGCTTTCTTGCCGATGGAGTGATCGCAGGCGTCGGCAGCGTCATCATCTTTCTGCCCCAGATACTCATTCTGTTTCTATTCATCATCGTCATGGAGGACTCTGGCTATCTAGCCAGGACAGCCTTTCTGATGGACCGGGCGATGCGCGCGGCGGGACTCTCCGGACAGTCTGTCATCCCACTGATCTCGGGTTTCGCTTGTGCAGTCCCCGGTATCATGGCCACCCGTGTCATCCCGGACAGACGTGATCGAATCGCGACGATCATTGCGGCGCCGTTCATGACATGCTCCGCCCGGTTACCTGTCTACGCCCTGATGATTGCCGCTTTCGTTCCCAGCATCGGTGTCGGCTTTGCCAATCTGCAGGGTCTTGTACTGTTCGGCCTCTACATGCTGGGAATACTCGGCGGCGTCGGTACGGCGCTGCTCCTGAAGCGCTCAGCTCTCCGTGGGCCGAATCCGACCTTCATCCTGGCGCTGCCCGAGTTCCATCTACCCAGCCTCCGCACCGTGCTATTCAAGCTCCTGGATCGAGCGCGGATCTTCCTGCGACGAGCAGGCACCGTTATTTTTGCCGTCGCAGTGATCGTTTGGGCGCTCGCATACTTCCCGCGCTCGGAAAGCGTCGAAGCCGAACGCCTGGACGCCCAGACACAGGCCGCTGCAATTCTCGACGGGGAACAGCTCGCCACCGAAATAGCCAGCATCGAGAACGAGGCTGCGGCCGCACACCTAGCACAGAGCTGGCTCGGGCGCATGGGCCACTTCGTTGAGCCTGTCTTCGTCCCGCTGGGATGGGATTGGCGTGTGTCCGCCGCCGTGATCGCCGGGTTTCCCGCCCGGGAGGTCGTAGTCGCCGTGCTGGGCACCATCTATGCGGTCGGAGCGGACGTGGCGGTTGCAGAAGCGGATGCACTAGACGCAGAGGCCGATGAATCCAGTCTGAGGGGTCGATTGGCCGCCGCCACCTGGCCGGACGGAAGTACCGTCTTTACCTTGCCCATGGTGCTCGGCTTACTGGTGTTTTACGCCTGGTGCCTGCAATGCGCCGCGACGCTGGCGGTGATCAGGCGAGAGACCAACACCTGGCGTTGGCCGATCTTTGCCTGGACCTACATGACGGCCCTGGGTTACCTCGGCGCCCTGCTGATCTTTCAGATCGGGAGCAGCTGAGCTTCGAGCAGGTAGTCCCGCGTCAGATTCTCCGAAACCTCCCACAGCCGAAATGCCATCTCGGCATCCTGCATGTTAGGGCTCGGGGTCGCTGGATTGCTGTCGGAAAAGTAGCAACCACTGACGCTCTCCAGATCGGGATGGGTGGCTACGTAACAGGTGGTAGCCGCACCCTCCTCGATACTCTTGACGAAGAAGCGACCATACAGCCTGAAGGCCGCCTGCTGCCAACGGGGAAGGTTTCGGGCGATGTTGGTCCGAACAACACCGGGATGCACGACATTCGTTGTCGCTCGGGAGCCCTCGAGACGTCGGGTCAGCTCGAGAGAGTGCAGGCCGTTCGCGAGCTTTGAGTGACCGTAGGCCGCCCCACGATCGAACCATGAGGTCCCGGAAAGATCGTCAAACCGAATACCCTCCTCAGGCGCGGATCGGTGAGCCCGGCTGCCGACCATTACTACACGCCCCTGCGGCGCGGCGATAACCTGCTCCAGGAGTCGATTCACCAATACGAAATGACCGAGATGGTTCACGACAAAGTGAGCCTCCAGGCCACCTATCTGTTGCAGCTCAGAGAAAATCGCACCCGCGTTGCAAACAAGCACATCAATCTCGACGCCCATCGCCCGCACTCGGTCCGCGCATGCGGCGACCGAATGGAAATCAGAGAGTTCAAGAACCAGCGGCGTCGTCTCGCCCGCTACACTGTTGCAAGCCACACGACCTTTTTCTTCGGTGCGGGCGGTGCCCAAAACATGCGCGCCACGCAATGCGAGTACGCGCATGGTCTCGTAGCCGATCCCGGAGTTGACGCCGGTAACCAACGCCGTCTTTCCTCTTAGATCCAGCCCCAACGTGACCTCCTCCGCCGTGGAGTTGTCGTCGAATCGACTCACGACGTCCTCGCAGGCGGCATGTCCAATGATGGGCCCGAGCGCCCATAGCGTGGTCCCTTGTAAGAATCGACGCCGATCAATCATTAGCCCTAGTCTCATCCACCTGCCTCCGCGGATCAAGACAGAGTAGATCGGTTCCACTGGCATTGATCCCGCGCCCTCCTTAGACTACCCGAGGTCAGCCATTGGAGCCCACATGGAAAACAACAATAGGAAACGCCGCTATTGGCAGGCGAATCTCCGCCTCGTTGCCGGCTGTCTCTTAGTCTGGTTCACGGTGTCGTTCGGCTTCGGCATCCTCCTGGTTGAGTGGCTGAATCAGGTTCAGTTCTTCGGCTTCGAGCTGGGATTCTGGTTTGCTCAACAGGGATCGATAGTCTGCTTCATCGGACTGATTTTTTTCTACGCGTGGCGGATGAATCACCTCGATCGAGAACATGGCGTGGAAGAGGACTAAGCGACCGGTATGGAACTAAAGACACTCACCTATCTTGTGGTAGGCGCGAGCTTCGTCCTCTACATCGGTATCGCGATCTGGTCCAGAGCTTCCACCACCGGTGACTTCTACGTCGCTGGCAAGGGCGTTCATCCTTTAGCCAACGGCATGGCGACAGCGGCAGACTGGATGTCCGCCGCATCATTCATATCAATGGCCGGCCTAATCGCGTTTCTTGGCTATGACGGCTCGGTCTATCTTATGGGATGGACAGGCGGATATGTTCTGCTCGCTTTACTACTCGCGCCCTACCTGCGAAAGTTCGGCAAGTTCACGGTCCCGGAGTTCATCGCCGAGCGCTACGACTCGCGTGCCGCCCGAATCGTAGCCGTAGTCTGCCTGATCGTGATCTCTTTCACATACGTTGCAGGCCAGATGCGCGGCGTTGGCATCGTCTTTTCAAGATTCCTCGAGGTTCCCATCGGGCTAGGGCTTGTGATCGGCATGGGAATCGTCTTCGTATACGCCGTGCTGGGCGGAATGAAGGGAATCACCTACACGCAGATCGCCCAGTACTGTGTCCTAATCTTTGCGTACACGGTACCCGCCGTGTTCATCGCCCTTCAAATCACGGGGATGCCCATACCGCAGATCGCTTTCGGTAGCACCGTGCAGGGCGATTCGGTTTACCTACTTCAGAAGCTAGATCAAATCGTTACCGCACTCGGCTTCCCTGCTTATACCTCTGGGACAAAAGGTACGCTGGACGTCTTTTGCATTACGGCCGCACTCATGATCGGAACCGCAGGGCTGCCCCACGTCATCGTCCGGTTCTTTACCGTACCCAAGGTCCGAGACGCGCGCTACTCGGCCGGCTGGGCGTTATTCTTTATTGGTCTGCTCTATCTCACGGCACCGGCGGTCGGCTCGATGGCCAGACTGAATCTGACCGAGACCATTCAGACGGGGACTGTGGGCGCGGAGAGTGCGAATTTGCTCTACGAAGATCGGCCCAGTTGGTTCAGAACATGGGAGGCAACCGGACTTCTTGAATTCAATGACCTCAACGACGACGGGCGCGTTCAGTATTACAACGACCAGAACCCTGAGTTCGCCCCGAGGGCGGAAATGTACGGCTGGAACGGGAACGAACTGCGGGTGGATCCCGACATAATGGTGCTCGCCAACCCCGAGATCGCTTCGCTGCCGGGATGGGTCATTGCTCTGGTTGCCGCTGGCGGCATCGCGGCCGCATTGTCGACCGCAGCGGGTCTATTACTGGTCATCTCCGCCGCCGTATCACACGATCTACTGAAGGGCGTATTGATGCCCCATATCTCCGAACGCAAAGAGTTGCTCGCGGGCCGGATCTCTGCAGCATTCGCCATTGTCATTGCGGGATTCTTGGGCTATTACCCGCCTGCTTTCGTCGCACAGGTGGTCGCCTTCGCGTTCGGGTTGGCAGCGGCGTCACTCTTTCCGCCAATCTTGCTCGGGATATTCTCAAAGCGCATTAATAAAGAGGGTGCCATCGCCGGTATGGTGACCGGACTTGTCTTTACGTACGCCTACATTGAGTACTTCAAAGGCTTATTCCTGCGGTGGGCGGGTTCACCCTGGGCTGAGGATGTGGCGGAGAACTGGCTGTTTGGCGTCTCGCCCGAAGGCATCGGCACCATAGGCGCGTTGCTCAACTTCGCAGTGGCGATATCTGTCAGCCACCTGACCGCCGCGCCTCCGGCCAAGGTTCAGGAGCTCGTCGAGCACATACGTTATCCCCGCTAATTCGCCAGCTTCCTGGCGTAGAGACTCGCGATTCGTCGGGAGGATCGATACCCAGCGGGGGCGTCGGCAAGTAATTCTCCGGCGAACCCTCGCCCTGGGGATCACCTCAACAATCCACAGATGCTGTGGATAACTCTGTGGAGAAAGCATTAATGAAGGCGGCTCGCACCCAGCGTAGTTTGAGGTTCGATCAAATTGATCAAAAAAACATAAAAATTTTTATTTCTAATAAAAATATAGAGTTAGGAGCTTTTCCCCCAGCGACACCCAAAAATACGAGTCCAACTATCAACTTTTGCAGCAGTGTTGGGACCGAACTTCTCGGCATGTGGACAGGACCGCGCTACGTCACTTGCAAGCTCTAGCCAATCGGTTCCCGGCAGGGCGATTTTCCGAGAATACTGCTCTCCATCGGGTCGGTCGTGTATTCTTGCCGCTACGCGCCCGTTTCAGCCACGTCGAAAAAAACACTGGGGAGCTCAAGATGAAATCCGTATCACCCGCCTTGGCCTGCCTAGTGGGCCTGTCGCTGACTGCTTGTCAACCTGGTCAAGACGTGTCGACCGAGGAAGCCGCGCCTCAGACTGCGGAGGCGCCTGCCGCGACGCCTCCGGCCCCGCAGCCCTCCATGGAGCCCCAAAACACCACCCAGGCGTCACTCTTGAGTGAACCGAGTTGGGCCGTTCTCTTCGCCGGCCACGATCTCAGCAGCTTCAGCGAAGTCGGTGATGCTGAATGGAACATCATCGACGATTACGTGGAGGCCGACGGCTACCTCCAATCATACTTGGTAACGAGGGGCCACTACACAGACTTCCACCTGGAACTCGATTTCTGGCCGGGCTCCGGGGCCAACAGTGGAATCTTCATCCGCAACGACAACGCCGATGCGATCAACGCCCAGGACGGGTACGAGATCAACATTTTCGACACCAACGAGAACCCCAACAACCGCACGGGCTCAATCGTGAACCACGTGCCACCCATGACGAGCATCTCAACTGAAGAGCAGTGGAACACCTACGAGATCACGGCCCAGGGTGACCGCATTCTCGCTCGGGTGAACGGCACGGTCACAGCGGACGTGGAACTCGACGTGCATCCTAATGGGCCGATCGCCTTTCAGAACAACGGCGGTCTCATCCGATTCCGTAATATCCGAATACGCCCGCTCTGACCCGCACAGGGCACCAACCCTGCAAGCACGCAATTTAGGATAGGCCGGATACGTCCACTGGGAAACACTGCTATCGGTCGAATATCAATAGCAGTGGCCAGGTAGCGCCCCTGGAAAATCTAACTTACGACGCTGCTCTATCAGGAGTACGGTCGTTCGTTACTGGTGGTTAGTAGGAACTCTTACCGCCCCATTTTTCCCGGTGAGCTTCCTCGGCGGCTTGCCGGATCCTGGCGTGGCGTTTTGTCAGTAGAAGGCTGTCCGGCGAACAGACTCTCGCCCTGATTAAACCAAGATCCCGCGCAGCGTCGAAAAGACTGGGATACCAACGCTTCCAACCGGGCAGCAGTTGCTCGACCTGATCGCGAAGACTCATCTCAAAGCCTATCTCACCACCGTCGGGACCGACCGGAACCACCTCGAAACTCTCACGGACCTTATTCGTCGCGAGCCTCTGCCTGGCCACCCCGTTCGAGACTCGATCGGCACGAACCCACTCAGCTATTTGACGCGTTTTGGTGCACTCAACAATAGCGCCACGGAAGCCGTTCTCTCGCTCGACTCCAAGGCTAACTTAACTGTCATCGTCAAAGGGACTGAGAGCAGCATGCCTACAGGTCCGAAGATCCATCCCCAGAAGATCAGCGACAAAAAGACAACCAACGTTGAGAGCCCCAGACCGCGCCCCATAACCCGTGGCTCGACGACTCCACCGATCGTGATGTTGATGACGAAATAGCCGACCGCAATCATCAGCGCTTGCAGTGGTCCGAATTGAATGAGCGCAATCAAGATAGCCGGTATCGAAGCAATGAGCGAACCGATACTCGGGACATAGTTCAAAAGAAAAGCAAGTAGACCCCATAGAACAGGGAAATCGAGGCCGAAAGCCGCGGTAAGCAGGCCGACGAGAACACCCGTCGCGAGACTCGTCAGCGTCTTTATCCCGAGGTATCGCTGCACGCTCTCGGTAAAACGTTTGAAGTACTCGGGATCACCGTGCGAGGCGCTCAACACGAGCTGCATCTTGCCTGGCAGCGTAGAGGATTCCAGGAGAATGAATATCACTGTAAACATGATGAGAAAAAAATTGGCCAAAAGTCCCTGCAGAGCATTGAGAAGATTCGCGGCCAGGCCCATGGCAGCGCCTGGTTGAACCATATCGAGCAAACCCGATACGCTGACCTCCTGATCAACCAGGGCGGCAAGGTCTGTGAATGTTTCGTTAAGTCGTTCCTGATAGAACGGCAATCTTTCATTAAAGGCCCCAATGGAACCCCCAACGAATGTGCCGGCAAGCGCCATAATCCCGATGATCAGGATAATCACGAGAGCAACCGAAAAACCGATTGGGATGCGAAGTCGCTCCAAGAAGCGCGTTATGGGCGCACATAACACCGAAATGAAAACGGCGACCAGAAAGGGCACTAGGATCACGCTCGCCGATTGCATTCCGTAGATCACCACCACGACGGCGATGATGGACAACGCGATGGTGGCGCCGGACCGAGGCTGTGACTGGGACTCGATGAGCTATCTCTGCTTGATTGTGTGCGCCCAACTGTACGCCGATGCCCGCCCCAACCCAAGCCCTCAACGGTTAGCGCCTGGCCTTCTTCCTAAAAATCCGGCGTGCACTGAATCCGAACGACCCGCTGTTAAATCAATACTTCCGGGCTCAAATACAGTAAGAACAAGGCCGCCGCTGAAGGGGCCCACCGTCTAGAGACTAAACACCAACAGCTGCACTATCGTTACCGTCATCGGCGCGGATTAAATGCCTTGCCTCAATAATCTTATTTATTTCCAGGTACTCCATAATAGCCGTGACTTCTTCTTCGACGGTCGACTCGTCGGTGCGCAGATGCACCTCGGGATCGACGGGAGTCTCATAAGGATCGTCGATACCAGTGAAATTTTTAATTTCTCCGGCACGGGCCTTCTTATACAGGCCCTTTGGATCACGTTTCTCAGCCACGCTGAGCGGGCAATCAACAAACACTTCAACGAACTTGATATTTTCCGTCTCGTGCGACCGACGTACTTCGTCTCGATCGGATTTGTAAGGGCTGATAAAGCTCGAAAGGGAGATAGTCCCCGCATCCCCGAACAATTTAGCTATCTCACCGACCCGGCGGATGTTCTCCTTTCGGTCTTCTTTTGAAAAGCCAAGGTCCTTGTTGATGCCCAATCGGACATTGTCACTATCAAGCCGATAAGAAAGCTTGCCCCTTTCAAAAAGAGCCTCCTCAAGAGCTACTGCAACCGTGCTTTTCCCGCTTGCGGATAAACCGGTAAACCAAATCGTCACACCACTTTGACAAAGAATCTTGCATCGATCATCGCGAGATACCAAACCTTTATGCCACGTGACATTGGTAGCTTTTTGCTCCGCCATCCTCTCTGTTCCTTCCTGCGCCCCTAACAAAGCCGCTACAGAATCTGCTCGGCTAGAGAACGAATGCCCGCCGCACTGATGGCGCCGAAATACTCGGCATCATGATGACGACCCTTTAACGCTTTCTTGATCATTCCTTCCAAGTTAGGTCGCTTGTCGACTGGCCTATCCCCCTTTCCGATCCCGCCACCGAACTCGATTATCGTATCGACATCACGATCCATCGCCGCATCCATGCAGGCCACCCACCGTACCGGGTTAAATAACTGGAAAAATAGCCTCGATCGGATCGCGTTAGCATCCGGCGCGTGCATTTCACCCGTATAGTTCGACAGAACGTCAAGGTCGAGAGGACTGAACGAAACATCCTCCAGAACCTCCCTAAATCGCCGTGCGGCTTCAACCATCAGATAGGTATGAAACGCACCCTCCGTTTTCAATCGCACAGCTCTCTTACGTGGGTAGTTCACGGTGAGATCCTCGGTGAGGCGATCCAGATCCGCATCCTGTCCGGCGATGACGGTTTGCTCAGAGAGATTGCATCCGCCGATCCCGCAGAAGTGTTTATCCGCTAGCGCTTTTGCGGCGCTCAGATCGAGCGTCGTTGCCAACATGCTGCCTTCGCCGAATTCGCTCATGAGCTCTGCTCTTCGTGTCACCAGCCTCAGGGCATCCTCGAAGCTCAGCGCACCGGCCGCCACCAGGGCAGCATATTCGCCCAGGCTGTGGCCGGCTGCCAACGTAGGTCGCACCCGACCATCAGTATCCATGCTACGAAATGCCTCGAGGCATGTGACCTCATGAGTCAGCAATGCGGGCTGAGTAAAACGGGTGAGGTTAAGCAGCTCTTCAGGGTCATTGAAACAGAGGTCAGACATGTCGTAGCCGACAACCTCACTCGCGAGGCCGAAGCAGTCCCTCGCGCACTCAAACTCCTCCACTAGATCAGAACCCATACCGCGATACTGAGAACCCTGGCCAGGGAAAACAAAAATGACTCGTTCTAGCTGGGGCATTGCTTTTCGGGGCTTAGCTGACAGGAGTACCGGGGCAAAGGAGGCGCAGGATACGCTTTGAAAACTGCGAGCTCAACCTGCCTCCACCCGTAAAAAGTTCCGCGCAAGTGACGCCCAGTAGCTGGCACCCAATGTCAACACGTCATCATTAAAATCATAACCCGGGTTGTGAATCGTACAGCCACCTTCACCCTCCCCGTTACCAATGAACACGAAGCAACCGGGGATGTCTTGGAGCATATAGGAGAAGTCTTCTGAAACCATCACGGGCTCGAAGTCGGCTTCCACGTTCTCGTAACCGACCAGTTCGGCCGCCGTTCGAGAGGCAAGCCTCGTGCTCTCCGGAGAGTTAACCACCGCCAGAGCCTGCGTAAGGAACTCGACTGTCCCCGACGCACCGAGGCTGGCACATATGCCTTCAACGACTTCCCGCATTCTTCGATGCAGAGTCTCTCGAACAGCTGGATCGAAGCACCTAACACCGCCGCCGAGTTGCACGTGCGCTGGAATGACGTTATGAGCATCCCCACCGTGTATCTTCGTAACGCTGACGACAGCCGGCTCGTTAGGATCAACGTTCCGACTGACGATGGTCTGAAAAGCACTGATAATCTGAGTCGATGCGACGATGGGATCGACACCGCGTTGCGGCGTAGCGCCATGAGTTCCCTTTCCCTCAATCCAGATATCAAAACAATCGAGTGATGCCATCAACGGTCCAGTGCACGTGCCGAAACGCCCCACGCCCAAACCCGGCCAGTTGTGCATACCGAAGACAGCGTCCACCGGAAACCGCTCAAACAATCCTTCGTCCATCATTCGCTTCGCGCCGCCCGCCGCTTCCTCCGCAGGCTGAAAAATGAACCGAACCGTTCCGCTGAAATCGCCGTGCTCGGCCAAGTAGCGTGCTGCACCCAGCAACATCGTTGTGTGCCCATCGTGTCCACACGCGTGCATGCGGCCCGTAAAGCGAGAACGGTGCTCGAACGTGTTCCTCTCATCCATCGGCAAAGCGTCCATATCTGCCCGGAGGCCAATACTCGGTCCGCTACCTTTAGACAACGTACCGACAACACCGGTTTTCCCCAAGCCTCGATCGACCTCCACCCCCCAACGCTCCAGGCACTCGGCTACCAACCCGGCGGTCCGCTCCTCTTGATAGGCGAGTTCTGGATGCGCATGAATGTCCCTCCGCCAATGAATCATTTCATCTTTGTAGGATTCAATTTCTGAAGGGATTCGCATTGTGTTCCTCTTTTGAACTGCGCTCCACCAGCATTGTACCGCGCCGGAATCACTCTCAATTCTGAAAGATAGGCGATTGCGGTCGAATTCTCGTTAAGATAGATACCGCATCAAGAACGCCGCCCCAAAAGTTATCGACTCCGAACCAAACCCCTTGTTCTCAATCAGCAACCAGCACTTCTTTCTCGTTCATCTCTTTTTGAGCACTTTAATCGCCGCGAAAGTTAGCGCCATCGTTTCTTCGTGTGATAGCCGGGTCCGTATAGAAAAGGCCTGAATGCTGGAACTGCTGCGACGAGTAGAGCTCGGAGACCGTGGCGATGGGAATACCGCTGGTGAGTAGAGACCGAAACACTAGAATCCGAGTAAGAGGATCAGCCTGATTCAGTGGGTTCGCCCCGCCCGAGCAATGCCGCTCTCTTCATCCAACGGAATCAGGATCAACATGCCGACAACGAACATGACCAGTACCACCGAGATGCCCCAACGCTGCGATCCGGTCCACTGAGTCAACAGCCCCAGTAAGAACGGTCCCAAGAAAGCGGTGAACTTACCCGAGAAAGCGAAAAAACCAAAAAACTCGTTCTCCGACTCCGAAGGAACGAAACGAGCCATTAGCGAGCGACTGGCTGACTGGTTCGGACCACTAAAGATCCCGATGACGATACCGGCTACCCAAAGCCACAGCTTCGTCGTTGCGACCACAGCGAGTAACGTCGCGGCCGTCAAACCGATCAGGGATAGCATGATCGTGCGCTTCCCACCGATCGAGTCATCGAGGTACCCCATTGCCAACGCACCCAGCCCGGCAGCTACGTTGAGGACAATTCCGAAAATAAGTACTTCTTGAAGCGTGAAGCCGAACGACTCAGCCGCGTAGATGCCACCGAATGCAAATACCGTGACGAGACCGTTGTTATAGACAAATCGTGCGACAAGGAACCTGGTAACTTCTTTGAATCTGCGGATCTTCACGAAAGTGGTGCGTAACTGAGCAATCGTCTCCTTGAAGACTCGGCCACTGCTTGACACCATCGACTTGTCTTCATGCACCCAGAACAAAAAAGGGAAAGTAAAAATCAAGAACCAAATGGCAACTAGTAGATTAGTCGCGCGAATGTTTTCGCCCGTTTCTCTGCTAAAACCGAACCAGGGTGTCTCAGGCTGAATCAGCGTGAATAGCGCCAGCGTCAACGCAAGAAAACCACCCAAATACCCCAGTCCCCAGCCGTAGCCGGAAATACGGCCAACACGTTCCGGTGGCGCGAGATCCGGCAGAAAAGCGTTGTAGAACACGGCACCGAACTCGTATGCAATATTGGCAATGACGACCAGTATCAAGGCTGCCGCTATCTGTCCAGGAAGAACACTGTAAAGCCCCGCGGTCGCCAACACGCAAACCAGCGTAAAAAACAGGACGAAGAGCTTTCTATAGCCACCACGATCGGCTAGAGCACCGAGAATCGGGGAACAAATGGCCACCACCAGTGCCGTAATGGTCACAGCGCGGGACCAAAGTACGGTTCCGGTAACCGGATCCGGTGCGATAACCTGAGTGAAGTACGTCGCATAGACGAACGTTACGACCAGCGTCGTGAACGGGGAGTTTGCAAAGTCGTAGATCGCCCACGACCAGATAGCCCGTGGACCGTAGACCGGCTTGGAAAGGCCCGTCATATCAGAGCTTTACCGCCAAATCTCTCCAACCACCGGGGGATGACGTCGACGTTGTAGACATGCTCAGGGATTTCGCCCCTCAATGCCGCCAGAATCGCATCGGTCGCCCAGGGGATCGCGGGCTCAAGGGTTCCAGGCGCGTTCGCGCTCACCATGTGTGGGCAGAGTATGACCTTGTCTCCTAGCCCGAGGATCCTGGCGTCATCTCCGGGCGGTTCTTCCGGCAAAACGTCAAGGGCTGCTCCCGCTAAAGATCCTCTTTCCACGGCATCGCACAACGCATCAATATCCACCACCGCCCCGCGACTGGTGTTGATGAGAATCGCATTAGGCTTCATGCGCTTTAGCGCCGAGCGCCCGATGAAGCCCCGTGTCTCGTCGGTCAGCGTAACGTGCAGGGTCACGACATCCGCCTGCTCAAGGAGAGATTCCAGCACCATACGTTGCGCGCCGTAGCGCTGGAATCTCTCCGCCTCCACGTATGGATCGCACGCAAGCAAGCGCACCCTCCAGGGCGCCAGCAACTCCGCGACACGTGAGCCACAACGACCAAGACCGACGATGCCCACTGTCAGGCCCGGATAACCGTCCTCGCGTTTCCCTACGTAGGTGCCAAGCAATTTTGAATCCCGCCACCCGCCTCGTTTAACGTGACGGTCGCGCTCTCGGACCCGCTTGAGCAGCGCCAACATGAAGGCGACCGTCCCCTCCGCGACGCCGCCCCAGTTCGCTTCCGTCGGACTGTGAGTCACAAGGACCCCCCGATCGGTCGCGGCACCGAGGTCCACGTCTTCGACACCGATAGTGTACTTCGCGATGATACGCAGCTCTGGCAGCTGCTCCAGGAAGGTCCGCTCTATGGGTGAGCGCTTTATCGTCGCGCCCAACAGCGCGTGAGAACCACGCGAGAGATTCAGCAACGCGTCTCGGTCTATGCCAGTACGCCAGGACGTCTCACCCAAAACGACCTCGCATCCCGCCGCCTCAAACCGTCGATGAGACTCACCCGAAGCATCGATCGGGACGTAGACGCAGACCCTCGGCTTGCTCATCGCAAGGACATTCGCCTGGCCGCAGCCCAGCCGCTGATCGAGCGACTACTGCCCGCCAACCTCCACGTACAACCCGCGGAGAAACCTCTCTGGATCACCCCATCTGTCCTCATAATCGGCGGTCGTGCCGGCCGCCAGCACTTCCTCGAGCGTGGCACCCTCGCGAACCAGCTTCTCGACTCGCTCAGCGACGACGAGTGTCATGTCACGAAACTCAATGACATCCTCTCGCATGGAGAGGGTGCCGTGACCCGGGATGATCAGCGTTTCCGGACTGGACATCCCAATTGCCATGCCTAGCGCCTCCAGGGTGCCCCGCAGCGTGCCGCCTCTGGAGATGTCGATATAAGGGAAGTTGTTTGTCCTGAACACATCCCCCAGGTGCAGCACATCAGCGCCCCGGAAATGAATGAAGCTATCCCCGTCCGTGTGCGCCGGTGGCACGGTAAACACGTATACCTCTTCGCCATTCAGGTAAACGGTCGTCGTGTCACTGAACGTGAGTACGGGGAATCCTCCTTCGGGCCTCATCTCCTCGACCATACGCACGCGCACTCGATCATTCGCCAAAATCGCGATACCCATCTTGCCGAGGTTCTCGTTACCCCCGGTGTGGTCGGGATGAACATGAGTATTTATAAGGAACCGAATCTCACCGTCATTGAGCTCTGTGATCGCGGCAACGATCCGCTCGGTCAGCGGCGCGAACTGATCGTCAATCATCACGATGCCGTCTTCACCCACCGACAACCCAATGTTGCCGCCGACGCCTTCGAGGTAATAGATATCACCCGCCACATGGTGAATCGTTAACTCCACGGCATCCCAATCCCGCTCCTGCTGGGCGAATGCGCTAGCACTCACGAACAGGGCGACGAGCAAACCGGCTAGAACAGCGTTTCTCATGGGGTTCCCCTTTTTCCTTATTTGGCCATGACGGCGCCTCGACTCCGCTATGATAACCGCCACAAAGCGTTCGTGCGCGCAAAAAAAAGAGAGAACTGCATGCCCCGAAAGCGGCTCAAGGTCGACAGCGTCGCCGAGGGCCTCCTGGAGCTCCTGGAGGCGCGGGGCGTCAAGTATTTCTTCGGCGGTGGAGCGGGAACAGATTTCCCCCCCTTCATTGAAGCCTTCGCCAAGTGGAAGGCTCAGGGTAAAACCAAGGGCATCCAGCCTGTTACTGCGATCCACGAGATCACGGCCGTTTCCATGGCGCATGGCTACGCCATGATCACCGGTGAACCTCAGGTGGTGATGGTCCACACAATCGCCGGAACGGCCAACGCTCTGGGTGGAGTTATCAATGCAGCCCGCGCTCGAGTGCCGATGTTGCTTGCCGCCGGTCGCACCTCCATTACCGAGAAAGGTCACGTCACTTCGCGAAGCCAGGGAATTCACTGGGCCCAGGAATCCTTCGACCAGGCGGGAATGCTACGCGAGTTCGTGAAGTGGGATTATGAGCTGCGCCGAGGCGAACAGCTTGAAACCGTTGTAGATCGCGCACTCGCTATCACGCGCAA